>FTHA01002058.1_pt1 | contig 59005 bp, 62 predicted proteins | sample 1640771 | NCBI WGS metagenome assembly FTHA01 (sample SAMEA3914789, study PRJEB12502) | metagenome | biome: forest; material: soil | place: Canada | collected 2011-07-03 | depth 0.3 m | reverse complement strand
CCCTCTACGCCCGCGCCGCCGAGCGCTTCGCGCACGTCGTCGAGCTTGAAGGGCTTGATGATCGCTATGATCAGTTTCATCCGCTCGCTCCCGCGCGCTGAGTTGCGCGCGCATCGGTTTCTGTGACGCCGTGCGTTTGGCGGTTGAGACCTTATCCCCCCGTCCGGCGCTTCAGACGCTAGCGGGCCGGCGGCGTGCGATGCACAGGCCGGTAAGCCTCCATCAAGGATTTGTGCACGCCTGCCTGATTGCTGGGCGTCGGTCTCGGCGGGCGCCTAATAAATGAGCGGAGCGTCCTGACCGGAATTCGTGCATTCGTGATCCGTGTTCCAACAGAGACTCGCGGGCTGTTTCGCCCCGCCCGCGAGACGGGCCGGCGGGCCCGCGGCTCAAGGACGAGGCGCCCGGATTTCCCCGGCGGATCCCTCTCAGGCGGCGAACAAGGAGCGGATGGATGCTGAAGTTTTCGTGGCCGGCGGTGGCGCCCTGGGTGATGTTGATCGCTTCGAACCTGTTCATGACCACGGCATGGTACGGCCACTTGAAGTTCAAGAGCGTGGCCCTGCCGCTGGTGATCGGGGTCAGCTGGCTGATCGCCCTGCCTGAATATTCACTGGCCGTCCCCGCCAACCGGATCGGCTCGGCCGTCTACAGCCCCGCACAGTTGAAGACTATCCAGGAGGCCATAACCCTCGTCGTGTTCGTCGGATTTTCGTATTTCTACCTGGGGCAGCCTATCCGCTGGAGCACGCTGCTCGGCTTCGCCCTGATCTTCGCGGGATCAGCTGTAGTGTTCATCGGCGCGTGACCCTAGGGGCCTGCCGCCGGCGAGGCGATGCAACCAAATCCGTCGGTCCGCGTAACGGAAGGATCTCCATTCCGAGGAGAAAGGATGCTTCCGATGTTGATGAAAATTCTGATGGGGGCCGCGCTCGCCACGGTGCTGACGACGGCGGCCTACGCCCAGGATCAATCCGCACCCCCCGCCGCCGCGCAGATCCCCGCCGCTCCGGCAACCACGTCGATCCCTGCGGACCCGTCGCCCGCCGGCGTCGCTGCCGTCGCCAATGCGCCGATTCCGGACACTCCGGAGAATAGAGCCAAGTACGGGGCGCCTGATTCCGCGACAGGCCGCCACACGCGGCCCGGCGGGAACTGAGACCGATTGCGCCCTGGATCGGGCGGCTTTGATCACTGCGCCTGACGCGGCGTGCCCCGGCCCAGTGCGGCGGACTGCAAGCTGGACGGCGGCTTGAAGCTGAGGTCGGCGGGCCCTATGGTCCGCCGGCTTTTTTCAGGCCCAAGTCCAGATGCCCGCCAAACCCTTGTCATTCCAGGATTTGATCCTGACGCTCCACGCCTATTGGAGCCAGCGCGGCTGCGTGATTCTGCAGCCCTACGACGTTGAAGTGGGCGCGGGCACGTTGCACCCGGCGACAGTCCTGCGCGCGCTTGGCCCGAAAAGCTGGAACTGCGCGTACGTGCAGCCCTCCCGGAGGCCCGCCGACGGCCGCTACGGCGAGAACCCCAACCGGCTGCAGCACTATTACCAGTACCAGGTGATTTTGAAGCCCAACCCGCCGGACCTGCAGGAGCTCTATCTGGGGTCCCTGGCCGCGATCGGCATCGATCCCATGCTCCACGACATCCGCTTCGTGGAGGATGACTGGGAAAACCCTACCGTGGGCGCCTGGGGCCTCGGCTGGGAGGTCTGGTGCGACGGCATGGAGGTGACTCAATACACCTATTTCCAGCAGGTCGGCGGCCTGGACGTCTTCCCGGTGGCGGGTGAACTGACCTACGGGCTGGAGCGGCTGGCCATGTACGTCCAGGGAGTCGACAACGTCTACGACCTGGCCTTCAACGATCCGCAGAGCCCGAATTTCAAGACCTACGGCGAGGTGTTCCTGGAGAACGAGCGCCAGTTCTCGGCCTTCAACTTCGAGGCGGCGGACGTCGATGTCCTGAAACGCCAGTTCGAGGACATGGAACGCCAGGTTCCGCGCATCCTGGCCAAGACCGGCCCCCAGGGCCAGCAGCTGGTGCTGCCCGCCTATGACCACGTCCTGAAGGCCTCGCACCTGTTCAACCTGATGGATGCCCGCGGCGCCATCGCCGTCGCCGAACGCCAGAGCTACATCGGCCGCATCCGCGACCTGTGCCGCATGTGCGCCGAAGCCTATGTGGCCCAGCAGGGGGCAGGCGCGTGAGGCGGGAACAGGAAACCCTCCCCCCTCAATGGGGGGAGGGCAGGGTGGAGGGTGTAGCCGCGGGAACGAAGAGAAGCGTCCGTTCGGCGCCGACCGAGATTCCTGCAACCCAAGCAGCGAATTCACCCCCATCCCCGACCCTTCCCCCATTGAGGGGGAAGGGAGCCTTCGTCCATCCGGCTCACGCTGTTGGAGCGGTCAAACGCGCACGTCGCCTTCGTCGTGAAATGACGGTCGCTGAAGGTCAGCTTTGGAATCAGTTGCGCAAGCTCGACATGAACGTTCGTCGACAGGCCCCGATCGGTCGCTATGTCTTGGATTTCGCCCACCACGCATTCAAACTGGTGATCGAAGTTGACGGCTATTGGCACAACCAGCCAGGGGCGCAGGATCGAGATGGCGCGCGGGACGCCTGGCTTGCCAGTCAGGGCTACCAGGTCTTCCGAGTGCGGGGGTCCGAGGTTCGGGACCGCATGGAAGACGTGATCGGAATGATCGAGGCTGCGATCAGCTCCTCCAAGACCAACAGGGCGCGCTGACCATGCCCCAACTCCTGCTTGAGCTTCTGTCCGAAGAGATTCCCGCGCGCATGCAGGCGCAGGCGGCGCGCGATCTCGAGCGCCTGGCGCGCGAACGGCTGGCGGACGCCGGCCTGCTGCCGTCGGGCCTGAAGACCTTCGCCGGGCCGCGCCGGCTGACCCTCGTGGCCGAGGGCCTGCCGCCCGCCCAGCCCGACCGCTTCGAGGAACGCAAGGGCCCCCGCGTCGGCGCGCCCGACCAGGCCGTCGAGGGCTTCCTGCGCTCGGCCGGCGTCACCCGCGACCAGCTGGTGGAGCGCGACGGCGTCTACTTCGCCAACCTGGCGCGCAAGGGCCGCCAGACGACCGAAGTCATCGCCGAGATGGTGGAGACCATCGTCCGCTCCTTCCCCTGGCCCAAGTCCATGACCTGGGGCTCGGGCAAGCTGCGCTGGGTGCGGCCGTTGCGGCGCATCCTCTGCGTCTTCGACGGCGAAGTGGTTCCGATCGATATCGACGGCGCCGTGAGCGGCGACCTCAGCGAGGGCCACCGGTTCATGGGCGCCAAGCAGCCGTTTCGCGCGGCGTCCTTCGACGCCTATGCCCAGAAGCTGGCCGCCAATTTCGTGGTGCTGGACGCCCAGGAACGCCGCCAACGGATCCTGCAGGGCGCGCGAACCCTGTGCTTCGCCCGCAATCTGGAGCTGGTCGAGGACGAGGGCCTCCTGGACGAGGTTTCGGGCCTGGCTGAATGGCCGACGCCGATCCTGGGCAATATGGACCCGGCCTTCCTGGACCTGCCGGCTGAGGTGATCCGCACCTCCATGCGCACCCACCAGAAGTACTTCACCGTCAGGAACCCCGCGACCGGAGGCCTCGCGCCCCATTTCGTGCTGGCCGCCAACATCGAAGCGACCGACGGCGGCTCGGCCATCGCGGCCGGCAACGCGCGTGTCCTGTCCGCCCGCCTGAACGACGCCCGCTTCTTCTGGACCGAGGACAACAAGAGCGGGAACTTCGACCGCTGGCTGGAGCGGCTGAAGGGCGTCACCTTCCACGCCAAGCTGGGCACGATGTTGCAACGCGTCGAGCGCATCGAGGCGCTGGCCCGCGAGATCGCCCCCCTGGTCGGCGCCGATCCGGACCAGGCCGGCAGCGCCGCGCGCCTGGCCAAAGCAGACCTGGCGTCCGGCATGGTCGGGGAATTCCCGGAGTTGCAGGGGATCATGGGCGGCTATTACGCCCGCGCCGCAGGCCTGGACCCGGCCATCGCCGACGCCGTCCGCGATCATTACCGTCCACAGGGGCCCGGCGACGGGGTCCCGACCGCGCCTGTGTCGGCGGCGGTCGCGCTGGCCGACAAGCTTGACACCCTGGCGGGCTTCTTCGGCATCGACGAGAAGCCGACCGGTTCGCGCGATCCATATGCCCTCAGGCGCGCCGCTCTCGGTGTGATCCGCATCACCCTGGAGAATGGTCTTCGCTTCCAGCTGTCGGACGTCTTGGCCAAGGCCTCCACAGCGGCCGTAGCGCCGATTGCGGACCTTCTGGCCTTCTTCGCCGATCGCCTGAAGGTGCAGCTCCGAGACGAGGGCCGACGCCATGATCTCGTCGACGCGGTGTTCGCGCTTGGCGATGACGACCTGGTCCGGATCGTGGCGCGGGTCGAAGCCCTGGACGCCTTCCTGAAGGCTGAGGACGGCGTGAACCTGCTGGCGGGCTACCGTCGCGCGGCGAACATCCTGAAGGCCGAGGCGAAGAAGAACCCCGGCGAGGCCGCGGGCTACGCCGGCGCCGTCGACCCCGCCTTGCTGGCGGCGCCGGAAGAGAAGGCTCTGCACCTGGAGATCGAACGACTGCTGCCCGAAGTCGCCGCCTGCCTAGGGGACGAACGCTTCGAGGCGGGCATGGCGACGCTCTCCCGGCTACGCGCGCCTGTGGACGCCTTCTTCGATCAGGTGCTAGTAAATGCGGATGATGCTGCGGTGCGGCAAAATCGGCTCCGGCTGCTCTCCCTGGTCCAGGGAGCGATGGGTCAGGTCGCGGATTTCTCCCAGATCACCGGCTAGGGCTCGCTCATGAACGATACGGCGCTGAAGACTCGCTGGGTCTATGCCTTCGGCGGCGGGCGCGCCGATGGCGACGCCACGATGAAGAACCTCCTGGGCGGCAAGGGCGCGAACCTGGCCGAGATGTCTTCACTCGGCCTGCCGGTGCCGCCAGGCTTCACCATCACCACCGAGGCCTGCACCCACTTCTACCAGAACGGCCAATCCTATCCCGAGGGCCTGAAGGAAGAGGTCCAGGCGGCGTTGGAAGAGGTCGAGCGCGCCGTCGGCAAGCGTTTCGGCGATCCGGCCTGTCCGCTGCTGGTGTCGGTGCGTTCGGGCGCCCGCGCCTCCATGCCGGGCATGATGGACACCGTGCTGAACCTCGGCCTCGGGGACGAAACGGTGGAAGGTCTGGCCCGCCTGTCCGGCGACCGCCGCTTCGCCTTCGACAGCTATCGGCGATTTATCCAGATGTATTCAAACGTGGTCCTCGGCTTGGACCACCACATGTTCGAGGAAATCCTCGACGACCATAAGGACAGCCTGGGCGTCAGCGTCGACACCGCGCTGGCGGCCGAGGACTGGGAAGAGGTCGTCGCCGACTACAAGCGCGCCGTCGAACGTGATCTGGGCGCGCCGTTCCCCCAGGACCCGCAGGTCCAGCTCTGGGGCGCGGTCGGTGCGGTGTTCGAAAGCTGGATGAACGACCGGGCCAAGTTCTACCGCCGCATGCACGACATCCCCGAAAGCTGGGGCACGGCGGTGAACGTGCAGTCCATGGTGTTCGGCAACATGGGCGAGAGTTCGGCGACGGGCGTGGCCTTCACCCGCAATCCGTCGACCGGCGAGAACCGCCTCTACGGCGAATTCCTGATCAACGCCCAGGGCGAGGACGTGGTGGCCGGAATCCGCACGCCCCAGGCGCTCACCCGACTCGCACGCGAGGAAATGAACGAGACCTCGCCGTCGCTGGAAGAGGCGATGCCGGAGGTGTTCGGCCAGTTCAAGGCGGTGGTGGAGAAGCTGGAGCGCCACTACCGCGACGTCCAGGACATCGAGTTCACGGTGGAGCAGGGACGTCTGTACATGCTGCAGACGCGCAACGGAAAGCGCACCGCCAAGGCCGCGATCAAGATCGCGGTCGACCTGGCGGACGAGGGCCTGATCTCCCGCGAGGAGGCGATCGGCCGGGTCGAGCCGGAGTCCCTCGACCAGCTGCTGCACCCGACCATCGATCCAAAGGCCCCGCGCGACGTGATCGCCACGGGCCTGAAGGCGTCGCCCGGCGCGGCGGTGGGCAAGATCGTATTCGACGCCGGCGAGGCCGAACGGCTTGGCACGGCCGGCGAGGCGGTCATCCTGGTGCGCGAGGAGACCTCGCCGGAGGACATCCACGGCATGCACGCGGCCCGGGGCGTCGTCACCGCCCGCGGCGGCATGACCAGCCACGCGGCCGTGGTCGCCCGCGGCATGGGCCGCCCCTGCGTCTGCGGCGCCAGCGAACTTCACATCAATGGCGCGACGGGCGAGATGCGCGCGCGGGGACGCACGTTCAGGCGTGGCGATGTGGTCACCATCGATGGCTCGACGGGCGAGATCCTGGCCGGGGCGGCCGCGATGATCGAGCCGGAGCTGACCGGCGACTTCGCCATCCTCATGGAATGGGCCGACAAGGTCCGTCGCCTGAAAGTCCGCGCCAACGCCGAGACTCCGCTGGACGCCCGCACCGCCCGCCAGTTCGGCGCCGAGGGCGTGGGCCTGTGCCGCACCGAGCACATGTTCTTTGACGAGGATCGCATCGCCGCCGTGCGCGAGATGATCCTCGCCGACGACGAGGCCGGCCGCAGGGCGGCCCTGGCCAAGATCCTGCCGATGCAGCGCAGCGATTTCGCCGAACTGTTCGAGATCATGGCCGGCCTGCCGGTGACCATCCGGCTGCTGGACCCGCCGCTGCACGAGTTCCTGCCGCACAACGAAAGCGACCTGGTCGCGGTCGCCGAGGCCACGGGCTTCGACGCGGCCAAGCTGATGCGCCGCGCGCGCGAGCTGCAGGAATCCAACCCAATGCTCGGCCACCGGGGTTGCCGGCTGGGGGTCTCCTATCCCGAGATCTACGAGATGCAGGTGCGCGCGATCTTCGAGGCGGCGTGCGACGTCGCCGCCCGCTCCTCGGCGCCGATCGTGGAGGTGATGCATCCCCTGGTCGCCAAGGGCGAGGAGATGGCCTACCTGCGGACCCTCACCGACCGCATCGCCAGGCAGGTGCTCGAGGAACGTGGCGTCAGCCTGCACTACCAGGTCGGCGCCATGATCGAGCTGCCGCGGGCGGCGATCCGCGCCGACGACCTCGCCCAGCACGCCGAGTTCTTCTCCTTCGGCACCAATGACCTGACCCAGACGACCTTCGGGATCAGCCGCGACGATTCCGGGCGCTTCCTCGGCGCCTATATCGACAAGGGCATCTACGAAAAGGATCCCTTCGTCTCCCTCGACCAGGAAGGCGTTGGCGACCTGATCCGTATCGCGGTGGAGCGCGGGCGCTCGGTGCGCGCCGCCGTGAAGCTCGGCATCTGCGGCGAACACGGCGGCGATCCCGCCTCGATAGCCTTCTGTGAGCGCGTGGGCCTGGATTACGTCTCCTGCTCGCCCTACCGCGTGCCGATCGCACGCCTCGCCGCCGCGCAGGCCGCCCTGCGAGGATAACATAGTATTTCATAGTATTTCGGCTACGCCACATTCATGACTTAAAGTCTGATTGGGCCGTGTCGGGTGGGTGTAACCCAAAAGCCTCAATCAGTCCGAGTTTCCGCCATCTTCAGGTCAAGCCACACCCCTCTTCTCATCTGGCGCGTTGTTGCGTGGCTGGTGAGGGGTATGAGCGAATTCGGTTCATTCGACCGCAGGATTTCAACCGGGAAAGGTTTCATCTTTCGATGAAGCCGAGGCGAGATCGGCGAGCGAAGCTCCGGAGGCGCCGCAGTGAGGAGTGAGTTATGAAGCGTATTCTATTGACGGCCCTGGCCGTCGCGGCCGCCGCTGGTGCGGCGCCTGCCATGGCGCAGTCCGCAGACACCACGAGCAAGAGCGGCGTCTACGGCAATCTCGGCTGGAACGAATCCGGCGTCCAGGGCGCGAACACCGGCGCGATCAACGCCCGCGTGGGTGGTCGCTGGGGCGACTATGTCGGCCTCGAAGGCGAGTTGAACTATGGCCTGACGAGCGGCTCGCGCACGTTCGCTCCTGGAACGCCGGCCCAGACCAGTGTGGACGTCAAGCAGAAGCTCGGCGCCGCCGTCTACGGGGTGGGCTTCCTTCCCCTGGGCCCAAACTTCGACCTGCTGGCCCGCGTTGGCTATGGCGAGTCGCGTTTCGGGATCACGCCCTCGGGCCTGCCCGAATACACGGCGAAGGAGAATGGCATCCGCTATGGCGCGGGGGCCCAGTACTCCATGGCGGGCGGTCTGGGCGTCCGGGTGGACTGGACACGTGAGCACCTGGGCGACCTGCACGACTCCGGGGGCTACTTCTCCGGCAATCGGAACGCCAACGTCTGGGCGGTCGCCCTGACCCACAAGTTCTGAGGCCGTTGCGCCGACCTCCCCGCGGGCGCTTAGATGGGCGCCCCGGGGAGGGCCTTGCATGACGCCATTCGATCCAGCCGCCGCCACCGCGGCCTATCTGGCGCAGATACCGCAAGCCCAGTTGTCCAAGGCGATCGCCTACACCGACGGCGGCCATTGGCTCCTGCTGTGGGGCTGGCTGGTCAGCCTCAGCGCCTATGCGCTCATCCTGAAATCCAGGGTCCTGACCCGCGCCGCCGGCCGGATCCAGGCGCGCAAGCCGCGGCCAAGGCTCGCCTGCCTGGCGATCTGCCTGATCTTCCTGGCCCTGGACTTCCTGCTGGAACTCCCGTGGCAGACCTATGCATCATGGTGGCGCGAGCGGCAGTACGGCATGACCAGTCAGGCCTGGTCAGGCTGGATGAGCGACAATCTCATCGTCACAGTCGCGCAGTTGCCGGTTTTCGCCGTCTTCTTCCTGGCCCTCTACGCCGTGATCCGGCGCGCGCGGCGGGTCTGGCCGGTATTGGCGGGCGCGCTTGTGTCCGTGCTGATCATTGGCGGAGTCTGGGCGCAGCCGATCCTGTTCGAACCCCTGGTCAACGCCTATACGCCCGCGCCGGCGGGACCGGTCCGGGACATGGTGACGGCGCTGGGCAAGAGGACCGGCGTGCCGACCGACAAGGTCTTCATCTACAACGGCTCCAAGCAGTCCAACCGTTACACAGCCAATGTCGCAGGCCTGTTTGGCACTGCGCGGATCGCCCTGTCCGACACCATGTTCGCCAAGGGCGCGGACGTGGCCGAGATCAGAGGCGTGGTCGGACATGAGATGGGTCACTACGTTCGCAACCACCTTCCGCTGTTCGGCCTGTTCCTGGGCGTGATGACCATGTTCGCCGGTCTGGTCGTGCAAGGCCTCTACCCGATCGTCCGAGCCTGGCTCGGCGCCGCCGACGTCGGCGACGTGGCGGACCCGGCGGGGCTGCCGATCCTGATGATGATCTTCGCCACCCTGACGCTGCTGGGTGCGCCGGTCATCAACGCCGCGATCCGGCTGGAGGAGTCCGACGCCGATACCTATTCCCTGGAGCACGCGCGTGAACCGGACGGCTTGGCGAGGGCCTTCGTCCAGTCGGTCGAATATCGCGCCGCCGCGCCTTCAGCCCTGGAAGAAGCCTTGTTCTACGACCATCCCAGCGTGGCGCGGCGCATCCGCAAGGCCATGGACTGGAAGGCGGCGCATCTGGCGGAAGCGGCGGGGGCTAGCCCTCCCGCAGCGCCGGCAGGCTCAGGCCCGACACCGGCAGGGCGTTGAGCACTTCGCGACGGAAGCGGTGGAGCTCCGCCGGCCGGCCGCCGGTCTCCACGTCCAGGCGGCCCAGTCCTTCGACGAAGTCCGTGCGCTCCAGAGAGCGTCGGAAGTTCTGCTTGTGCAGCCGCACACCGGATATGGCCTCGACCGTCCGCTGCAGGCGCGACAGGGTGAACTCCGGCGGGGTCAATTCGAACACCACGGGACGGTATTTCAGCTTGCCGCGCAGACGCCCCAGGCCGGTGGCCAGGATGCGCCGGTGGTCCGAAATCATCGGTTCTCCGAAGGGAGAGGCGGGCAGCGGCTCGGGGGCCTGGCGGCCGGCGGCGCGCTCGTGATCGCGCTCGGCCTCGGGAGCGAGCCCGGCCTCGTAGAGCAGTTCATAACGGTCCAGCACGCGCTCTTCGTTCCAGGGGGCGCCTTCCAGGGCGAACAGCAGGCGCGCGCGCGAACGTCGCTGCGCCGCCTCGGGGCCGCGCGCGACAGCGGTCCAGGCGTCCAGCGCCGGGCCGATGACCTGGTCCAGCACGGGCGGGCGGCCGTGGCGCCAGTCTTCCCAGGGGAAGTACCTGGACCATGCCGACCAGGCGGTGTCCGGGGCGCTGGTCTCGACGGCCTGGGGGGTGAGGGCGAGATAGCCCACCGAGATCACGCGGCTGGCGCCGGCGCCCACGTCCGCCACGGGTGCGTCTCGGCCCCGGTCGCCGAAAGTGTAGAGCTGCTCCACATAGCCGAGGTCGAAGTGGGTCTGTTCCGCGACGAAGGCGCGTAGCGCCAATTCGAAAGTGCGCCGGCCCTCGGGATCGAATGGCCCGAACGGCAGGCCGGCCAGGGTCGACGGCCGGCTTGTGCGCGCGTCGTGCGGACGCACCGTCAGCACCACCGCGTCATCCCCCCGGATGGCGATGATGACGGCGGACAGGCCGATGACGATGGGAGCGGTCATGGCTTGGGAGTATGCCGGTCTGCCGGGCGGAGGGAAGGGCGCTGCGAACGCATGACCCCCACCCGGGCTTCAGGTGCAGTTGGACTGGCTTACGCAGGCCTTGAATGATGCGCACACCGATGCCGCGAGCTTGGGGACCAGCTTCGATCGGCCCGCCACTCTGAAGTCGCCGACATTCAGGCAGGAGACGCCCGCGATGCTGTGTGCGCAATCGGACCGTTCAGCGCGAGCCATGCGCGCCTGTTGATCGGTGGTGAGTTTTGGCTTCAAGCCCTCAAGAACGAAGTTCAGGTCCGCGGGCGCCAGCAGCTCCAGGTGCTTCTCGGGGCACTGGCGGCGGAGTTCCTTGAAGTAAGGCGCCATGACGATGTCGTAGCCGGTCGGCGGCGCCGCCGAAGCGGCGGAGGCGACAGCCAGCGCAGACAGAAGGATCGCGCGCACGGCTCAAAAGAACCGGTTCGGCGGCCGGGGCAGGCCGAGGTTCTCGCGCAGGGTGGCGCCCTCGTACTCACGGCGGAAGATCCCGCGCCGCTGCAGTTCGGGGATCACCTTGTCCACGAAGTCGTCCAAACCCGTCGGCAGGAAGGGGAACAGGATGTTGAAGCCGTCGCTGCCCTCGGTGAACAGCCACTCCTCCATCTCGTCGGCGATGGTCCCCGGCGTGCCGACGAAGGCCAGCCCGCCGAAGCCGCCCAGGCGCTGGGCGAGCTGGCGCACCGTCAGGTGCTCGCGCCGGGCCAGTTCGATCACCCGCTCTCGCCCGCTCTGGCTGGCGTTGGTCTCGGGGATGTCGGGCAGGGGCGCGTCGAGGTCGAAGCCCGTCACGTCGTGGCCGAGCCAGACCGACAGGGAATGGATGGCGCTGTCGGCGTGGACCAGGGAGTCCAGTCTCAGGCGCTTGGCCCTGGCCTCCTCGACCGTATCCCCCACCACCACGAACAGTCCGGGCAGCATCTTTAGCGTGGCGCGGTCGCGCTCTATCCTGTCCATGCGCCCCTTGATGTCGGCATAGAGGCGCTGGCCGTCGGCGAGCGTGTTGGCGGGCGCGAAGACCGCTTCGGCGGTCTCGGCGGCGAGCTGGCGGCCCGCCTCGGACGCGCCGGCCTGGACGATCACCGGCCAGCCCTGGATCGGCCGGGCGATGTTCAGGGGACCCCGGACCTGGAAGTATTTCCCTTTGTGGTTCAGCACATGCATCCGCTCGGGGTCGACGTAGATGCCGGCCTCCGTATCGCGGACGAAAGCGTCGTCGGCGAAGCTGCCCCAGAGGCCCGTGACCACGTCGTAGAACTCCCGCGCGCGGCGATAGCGCTCGTCATGCTCCATGTGTTCGTCCAGCCCGAAATTCAGGGCCGCGTCCGGGTTTGAGGTGGTGACGACGTTCCAGCCCGCCCGGCCGCCGGAGATGTGGTCCAGCGACGCGAACCGGCGGGCCACGTGATAGGGCTCGTCGAATGTGGTCGATCCGGTGGCGATCAGGCCGATGCGCTGGGTCGAGACCGCCAGGGCGGACAGCAACGTCAGGGGTTCGAAGGAGGTCACGGTGTGGCTGCGCTTCAAAGCCTCCATCGGCATGTTCAGCACCGCCAGGTGGTCCGCCATGAAGAAGGCGTCGAACTTGCCCCGCTCGAGCGTCTGGGCGAAGCGGGTCAGGTGCGCGAAGTTGAAGTTCGCGTCCGGATAGCCGCCGGGATAGCGCCAGGCGCCCGTGTGGATGGTGGACGGCCGCATGAAGGCGCCGAGCCTGAGCTTGCGATCCTCAGCCAAGGACGGCCTCTTTCTGTGCGCTTGGGGACAAAGTGTTCAGAAGCTCTCGACCCAGGGCCTAAGCTCGATCTCCCAGGTCCAGGCGCTGCGGGCCTGGCGCAGGACGTCCAGATAGGTCTGGGCGATGGCTTCCGGATCGAGGGTGCTGTCCGGCCGGTCGACGGGATCGGGCCGGATCGCGCTGCGGATGCCGCCGTCGATGACGAAGTGGGCGACATGAATGCCTTGGGGCGCCAGCTCGCGCGCCGCGCTTTGGGCCAGGCCGCGCAGGGCGAACTTGCCCATGGCGAAGGCCGAGGACAGGGGAAAGCCCTTCACGCTGGCGGTGGCGCCCGTCAGCAGGATCGCGCCTCGGCCATGGGGCGTCATCCGGCGCGCCGCCTGCTGCACCACCAGGAAGCCGCCGAATGCCGTGACCTCGATGGCATGGCGCACCTGGTCTGGATCCAGGTCGATGATCCTTCCCCGCGCCCGGGCGGCGGCGTTGTAGATCACCACGTCCGGCTCGCCGAGCCGCGCGTCCGCCTCCTCGAACAGGCGCGCCGCGCCGGCGGGATCCGAGGCGTCGGCGCAGAACGTCTCGGCGCCGATCTCTTCGGCCAGAGGCGCCAGCTTGTCGGCGTTGCGGGCCGCCAGGCCCACCTTCAGGCCGGACTTGGCCAGCAGGCGGGCGACAGAGGCGCTCACGCCGACGCCGGCGCCGACGATCAGGGCCGTCTTATAAGGTGTCTGGGCCATGGCCGGCGTCCTTCATGCCAGCGGCAATCTGGGACAAGGCGGGGCGGGGTTGAAACGAATAATCCTGACGGCGTTATCAGCTGATCTCGGCGGCGATCCGGCGGGCCAGCGCGGCGAGCTCCACGGGGTCCGCCTGGCCCCGGCCATGGGCGCCTGGCGCAACGCCGTCCCACCGCGGCATGACGTGGAAGTGCAGGTGAAAGATGGTCTGGCCGGCGACGGCGCCGTTGAACTGGATCACCGTGATCCCGTCGGGTTTCAGGGCCGCCTTGGCCGCCCGCGCCACTTTCTGGGTGGCGAGGATCACTTCGGTGAGGGCGTCCGGCTCCACGTCCAGCAGGTTGCGGGCGCGGGAAGTTTTGTGAACCACCAGGGCGTGCCCGCGGGTCTGGGGGAAGGCGTCCATGAAGGCCAGCACCCGTTCGTCCTCATAGACCTTGGCGCTCGGGATCTCGCCGCGCAGGATCCTGGCGAAGATGTTGCCGTCGTCGTAATCGCCGTCGAGGCTCATGGTTGCGGCCCTCTGTTGCTGGCGCCATCGTCCTAACACACCCCGGCGGAGGCGTGGACCATGGCCGACCCCAACATGTCCGAGTGGCAGCAGAAGTGGTTCGCCACCGGCCGGGCCAACTTCGAAAAGGACAGCGGGCGCACCTTGGCCGAATGGGTCGCCATCGCCAGGACCTGTCCGGAGACCGCCCACCGCGCCCGGCTGAAGTGGTTCAAGGACACCTATGGCTTGCTGCAGAACCGCGCCTCCTTGGTGCTCGCCGAGGCCTTCTCGTCTGGGGGCGGTTGGAACGAGCCGGAGAAGCTGCGCGCCGCTCTGTGGACCGATCCGGCGTCCACCGCGATCCTGGAGGCGGTGGAGCGGCTGGTCACGGCCCTGCCCGACGTCAGCGCCGGTCAACGCAAGGGCTATTCGGCCTGGTCCCACAAGGTCCAGTTCGCCGCCGTGCGGCCGGTGAGGGGGGGAACCGCCGTGCTCGGCCTCGCCGTCGCCCCCGAAGCCAGCCTGCGGCTCAGGACGCCGAAGAACGAGGGCTGGTCCGAACGCCTGAAAGCCGCGACGCCATTGGCTTCGCCCGATGATGTCGATGGCGAGATCGAAGCCCTGATCAGGCAGGCGTGGGAGAGGTCGTAGCTCTGCGCCTTCCCCATGCAGCGGGGGAAGGAGAGAAAGGCCTAGGTCCCTTCCTTGAACGGGGAATATTCCTCGGTCAGCCAGTCCATTTCCTGGCGAACGGCGGCGCGTTCCTGGTCGAGGTAGCGGGCGACGGGCGCGCGCAGGGCGGGGTCGGCGATGTAGTGGGCCGAATAGACGGGCGTCGGCAGATAGCCGCGGGCGATCTTGTGCTGGCCCTGGGCGCCGGCCTCCACGCGCGGAAGCTTCAGGCGGATGGCGTGCTCGATGGCCTGATAATAGCAGAGCTCGAAATGGAGGAACGGCACGTCGGTCGTGCAGCCCCAGTAGCGGCCGTAGAGGCATTCGCCGCCGAGCAGGTTCAAGGCGCCGGCGATCCACTGGCCGTTCTTTTTCGCCAGCACCAGCAGCACGCGGTCGGCCATCCGCTCGCCCAAGAGCGAATAGAATAGCCGGTTCAGATAGGGCGTGCCCCACTTGCGCGATCCAGTGTCCATGTAGAACCGGAAGAAAGCGTCCCAGTGATCCTCGGTCAGGTCCGACCCGGTCAGGGCGTGGATCTCCACCTGCGCCTGGGCGTCGCGGCGTTCGCGGCGGATGGTCTTGCGCCGCCCTGAGGACAGGGCCTGCAGGTAGTCGTCGAAGTCGCGGTAGCCGGGATTGAGCCAGTGGTACTGCTGGTCCTGGCGCTGCAGCAGTCCGGCCTGACCGAGGAAGCGCCACTCGTCCTCGGTGGGAAAATTGACGTGCAGGCCGGACGCGCCCGTCTGCTCGCAAAGCTGCAGTGCTCCGGCCAGCAGGGCGTCGCGGACGGCGGCAGGCGCGCCGGCGCGGGACAACAGCCGATGGCCCGTCGCCGGGGTAAAGGGCGCGGCCGACAGCAGCTTGGGGTAATAGCGGCCGCCCGCGCGCTGATAGGCGTCGGCCCACGACCAGTCGAAGACATATTCGCCGCGCGAGTGGGTCTTCACGTACAGCGGCATGACGCCCAGGGTGTCGCCGTCCCCGTCGCGGACCACCAGATGCCTCGGCCCCCAGCCGGCGCGTTCGCTGACGCAACCACTTTCCTCGGTGGCGTGCAGGAAGTCGAAGCATGTGAACGGGTTGCCGCCATAGGCGGGATTGCCGGCGCAGGCGTCCCAGGCGTCCTTTCCGATCTCGGCGACGCGGGAATAGGCTTCGACGACCGTGGTCTGCGTCATCAGGCCGTGAAGCCCTCGAAGATGAAATTGTCACTGCACGGCGCCACCTTAGCCGCGTCCGCCGCCGAGCGCACGGTCCAGGCGACCACGGGTCGGCCATTGGCGCGGAAGCGAGCGGCCAGGGGCCCCGCCGCCGTGTCCAGCTGCAGGGCCAGGAAGTGCGGCTCAGCCAGGGCGCAGGCATTCTCGAACGCGGACTCAGCCTGCGGAGATGCGGCGAGATCGTCGGCGGCCAGGGTCATTGCGTCCAAGCCGCGCAGGCGATCCGGGCGATGGCGGGCGAACCAGGCCAGCGGTCCGGCGGCGAAGCTGATCACCGCGGCCGCCCCCCAGTAGTCGTCCAGCAATTCGGCCACGCGTGTCTCCAGGGGGCCGCCCAGGCCGGGGCCGGCCTTGATCTCGACCAGCAGCATGGCCCGGCCGGCGACGACGTCCAGCGTGTGCTTCAGGGTAGGGATCCGTTCAGGGCCGCCTTTCAGCGCCAGGGCGCCGAGTTCCGCCGCGGTCCGGTCCCAGACCTTGCCCGGCGCGCCGGTCATCCGCTCCAGATCGTCATCGTGGAAAACGACCGCCTCGCCGTCCGCCGACAGGAAGACGTCGAGCTCGATCCCGTAGCCGGCGATGCAGGCTGCGTCGAAGGCCGCCAGGGAATTCTCGGGCGGCCCGTCGGGGCGCCACAGACCGCGGTGGGCGAAGGGCGGGGCGAACAGGGCCGCCGGGAGGCTCACGCCAGCTCCACCACCGCATCGACCTCCACGGCGAAGTTGAGCGGCAGTCGGTAGACCCCGACCGCCGACCGGGCGTGGCGTCCGAGGTCGCCAAAGGCTTCAACCATCAGATCGGAACATCCATTCAGGACCTTGGGAATATCGAAGAATTCCGGGCCCACCTGAACAAAGCCGCCAAGCTTCACGACCCGCCGGATGCGGTCCAGGTCGCCATCGGCGGCGACCCTCATCTGGGCGATGAGATTGAGGCCGCAGAGGCGCGCCGCCTTCACGCCGGTCTCAAGGTCCACCTCGGTCCCGACGATCCCCTTGATGCCGCCCGAGGCGTCGACGGACACCTGTCCTGAGATGTGGATCAGCGCCCCCGACCGCACGAAGGGCACATAGTTCGCTACCGGGGCCACGGGCGTGGGCACGATCAGACCGGCGGCGGACAGGCGGTCTTCAACCTGGGACATGGAGGCTCCCTCAATCCCCTGGTCTTAGCGCGCGGCCGGACGCGCGGCCATATCAACCTTCCCCGAGGGGGCGGAGCGAGCGGGCCGAGACGACCGCCGCCGATCCGAACCGGGCGCGCAGCTTGTCCACGGCCTTCTCGCTGCGCCGCGCGCGGGTCTCGTCCTGCGCGAACAGGTCTTCCGGCGCGTCCACGGCGTCCACCAGGTCGGAGACGCCGATGCCGATGAGGCGGAAGGAGGCGCCGTTGGCTTCCGCCCGGAGCAATTCACGGCCAACGGTGAACAGGGTGCGGGCCGTCTGGGTGGGGGCGGGCAGGGTGCGACGCCGCGTGGTGATGCGGAAATCCGCTGTCTTCAGCTTCAACGTCGCCACGCGGCCGGCGAGCATGGCCTGGCGGGCCTGGCGCGCGACCTTCTCGCACAGCGGCCAGAGGCGATCTTCCAGTTCGTCGTAACGGGCATGGTCCTCGTCGAAGGTGGTTTCGGCGCTGATGCCCTTGCGTTCCTGGTCGGGGTCCACGGCGCGGTTGTCGCGGCCGTGGGCCAGCTCGTGGATGCGCAGGCCATGCACGCCCCAGCGCTGCGCCATGTCACGCGGCACGGCGATCGCGAGGTCGCCGACGGTGCGAAAGCCTGCCTTCTGGAGCGACCGGGCGAACACTGGGCCCACGCCTGGCAGGATGGTCACCGGCTTGGGGGCCAGGAAGGCCACGGCGTCGGCGGCGCCGATCACGGAAAATCCGCGGGGCTTGTCCAGGTCCGAGGCGATCTTGGCCAGGAACTTGTTCGCCGCCAGGCCGATGGAGACGGTCAGGCCGATCTCCCGCTCTATGTCCGCCTGAACCCGGGCCAGCACAACCGCCGCGCAACCGCCGTTCAGCCGCTCGGTGCCCGCCAGGTCGAGCCAGGCCTCGTCCAGGGACAGAGGCTGGATCAGGGGCGTCAGGGCTTCCAGCTTGGCCATGATGCGGCGACTCTCGGCCTTGTACCGGGCGAAGTCGGGCTTGAGCACCACTGCTTGCGGGCAGAGCTTCAGGGCCTGGAACATCGGCATGGCAGAGCGCACGCCGAAGATCCGCGCCACATAACAGGCGGTGGCGACCACACCGCGTTTCGAGCCGCCGACGATCACGGGCAGGTCGCGCAGGTCGGGCCGGTCGCGTTTCTCCACCGAGGCGTAGAAGGCGTCGCAGTCCAGGTGGGCCATGGTCAGGGCGCCCAGTTCCGGGTGGCTGACGATCCGCGGCGAGGCGCAGCGTGGGCAGCGCCTGGGAGCCTCCTCGCCCGGATGCAGGCAGTCGCGGCAGAGCGACTTCATGGCCCGGCCTCGTCCAGCGGCCACAGCCAGGCGGCGCCGCGGACTCCCGAAGAGTCGCCGTGCAGCGCCTTGACGATCGGGGTCTCGAACAGGTCGGAGAAGATCATGGGCGCGATGGCCGCGGGCAGCCGCTCGTAAAGCGCCTCGACATTGGACATGCCGCCGCCGAGCACGATCACGTCCGGATCCAGCACGTCGACGATCACGGCGAAGGCCCGCGCCAGGCGGCCGACGTAGCGGTCCAGGGTCGCCCCAGCCTCGACGTCGCCGCCGCGGCCGGCCGCGACCACCTGCTCGGCGGTCAGGCGAACGCCCGTCGTCCGCTCATGGTCGCGCGCCAGGCCCGTGCCGGAGACGTAGGTCTCGATGCAGCCCTTCAGGCCGCACCAGCAGTCCAGAGGGGGGAGCTCATCCACGCCCGCTGGCCAGGGCAGGGGCATGTGGCCCCATTCCCCTGTGACGCCGTTGCGGCCTTCGATCAAGCGCCCGCCCGCCACCACGCCGGCGCCGACCCCGGTGCCGAGGATGGCGGCGAACACGACGCCCTGGCCGGCCGCGGCGCCGTCGCTCGCCTCGGACAGGGCCAGGCAGTTGGCGTCGTTGGCCAGCCGCACGGGCCGGCCAAGGGTCCGCTGCAGGTCCTGGCCGAAGGGGCGGCCGTTCAGCCAGACGCTGTTGCCATTGCGGATCATGCCGGTGCGCGGCGAGACAGAGCCCGGCGTGGCGACCCCGACACGCGGACAGGGGCCTGCCTGCCGCTCGATCTCATCGACCACGAGGCCAACGGTCCGCAGCCCGCCATCGTAGTCGCCGGGATTGGGCTGACGTACGCGCGCGACGACGCGGCCCTCGGCGTCCAGCGCCGCCGCCTCGATCTTGGTGCCCCCATAGTCCACGCCGATGCGGATCATCCCGGCAGGATCGGCCGCCCGCCGGTCAGGCGCAACGGTTGGGATTGGTAACCGCACGGCTAACGGCCACTTAAGGATATTGGTGTGATGTGCCCCCGACAAACAGGCCGTGGCGAGTCTCGCCGGGGATCTGGCGACCGCAACCGGGTTTATGATGGCAAAGCGCGTCCTGATCGTCGAGGACAACGAGCTGAACATGAAGCTATTTCATGATCTTCTCGATGCGCAGGGGTACGAAACCTTGCAGACCCGCGAGGGGCTGCAGGCGCTCGCCCTGGCGCGCCAGCACCGGCCTGATCTGATCTTGATGGATATCCAGCTGCCCGAGATTTCGGGGCTGGAAGTCACCAAGTGGCTCAAGGAAGACGATGAGCTCGCCCACATTCCGGTGATCGCGGTGACCGCTTTCGCCATGAAAGGCGACGAGGAGCGGATTCGCGAAGGCGGCTGCGAAGCCTATATATCTAAACCGATTTCAGTGTCGCACTTCCTCGATACGGTGCGGCGCTTCCTTGGGTGAGTTCAGGTGACCGCGCGGATCCTGGTTATCGACGATATCGACGCGAACGTCCGACTGCTCGAGGCCAAGCTCGCGGCGGACTACTATCAGGTGCTGACCGCCACCGACGGGATCACCGGCCTGACCATCGCGGCGTCTGAAAAGCCGGACATCATCCTGCTGGACGTGATGATGCCCGGCATGGACGGCTTCCAGGTCTGCCGTCGGCTGAAGGACGACCCCGCCACCCGCCACATCCCAGTGGTGCTGGTCACCGCCCTGGACGGCCGCGCCGACCGCATCGCGGGGCTGGAGGCGGGCGCCGACGAATTCCTCACCAAGCCGATCGACGATTTCATCCTGTTCGCGCGCGTGCGCAGCCTGACCCGGCTGAAGGTCGTGTTGGACGAATTGCGTGACCGCGAGGATTCCGGGCGGCGCGTCGGCCTGATCAGCCCGGCCGGCAGCCGCCTGGCGGGATCCGGCGGCCGTGTGCTGATCGTCGACGACACCGATCGCCAGGCCCAGCGCCTGGCCACGGAACTGGCGGTGGAGCATCGGCCCGTGGTCGAGGCCGACCTCGCCAAGGCGCATCTGACCGCCCGCGGGCCCGTGGACCTGGTGATCGTCAACTGCGTGTCGCGCGGCTTCGACGGCCTGCGCTTCTGCGCCCAGCTGCGCTCGCACGAGAGCACCCGCAACCTGCCCATCCTGGCGCTGATCGATCCGGACGACCGCGATCGCGGCATCCGCGCCCTGGACATCGGGGTCAACGACATCCTGTCGCGCCCCATCGATCCGCAGGAGCTGTCGGCGCGGGCGCGGACCCAGATCAAGCGCAAGCGCTACACCGACTATCTGCGCAACAACCTGGACCAGAGCCTGGAAGCGGCGGTGACCGACCAGCTCACGGGGCTGCACAATCGCCGCTACATGGCCGGCCAGCTGGACGCCCTGGTGGCCCGCTCGGTGCGCGATGGCCAGCCGGTGGCGACGCTGATGCTCGACATCGACCACTTCAAGAAGATCAACGACAGCTTCGGCCATGACGTGGGCGACGAGGTGCTGCGTGAATTCGCCGTGCGCCTGGCGTCGAATGTCCGGGCGGTGGACCTGCCCTGTCGCTACGGCGGGGAGGAGTTCGTGGTGGTCATGCCCGACACTCAGCTCGCCGACGCCCAGCGCATCGCCGAACGGATCCGTATGCACGTCTCCGGCGCGCCCTTCCGGGTGGCGAACGGCCGCGAGATCCTGCTGGTCACCATCTCGATCGGGGTGACGACGACTCTGGGGCCCGGCGACACGCCTGAGGCCCTGCTCAAGCGCGCCGACGAGGCGCTCTATGAGGCCAAGACGACGGGCCGCAATCGCGTCATCGCCCACGCGGCCTGAGCGCGACCCGGCCCGCATGGTCCAGCCCACCTTTCAGACCGATCGACTCTACGTCCGGCCCCGGACCATGGCCGACACCCTGGCCTGCTTCATCATGGACCGCGATCCGGAGGTCACCCGCTACATCGACGGGCCGTGGTCGGACCCGACCAAGCACAGGGCGTTCATCGAGAGCCGCACGCACGGTCCCTATCCCGACGGGTTGGGCTACTGGAGCATCGTGGCCCGCGAGAACATCGACGAGCTGCTCGGCTGGATCCTGCTGATTCCCAGGGACGGGCACGGCCCGGAAGTGGAGGTCGGTTGGCGACTGATGCGTGAGCATTGGGGCAAGGGCGTCGCGGTCGAGGCGGCCGCGCCCGTTCTGTTGCACGGTTTCCAGATCGTGGAGCTGGACCGCGTGATCGCCGAAATGAACCCCGCCAACGCCGCCTCGATCCGGGTGGCGGAGAAGCTGGGAATGGTGCGGACCAAGGCGCTTCGCAACGCCGGCCGCAATACGGCTTGCTTCGAACTGGACCGCGAGCAGTTCCTCGGGGCCCAGCCTGAGCAGGATGAGGCGCCGGAAGCCTGAATCAAAACGCCCGGCCAAGGCCGGGCGCATGGGGCCGTCCGATTGGCGGACTGCCTACTTGATCTTGCCTTCGCGGAACTCGACGTGCTTGCGCGCGACGGGGTCGTACTTCTTGAGCACGAGCTTGTCGGTCTTGGTGCGGGCGTTCTTCTTGGTGACGTAGAAGAAGCCGGTGTCCGCCGAGGAGTTCAGGCGGATCTTGATGGATGCTGGCTTTGCCATGTGGGCAGTCTCTTAAGACGCGGGAAATTCGGAGCGGCGGACCATACTCACGCACGGCGGGAAGTCAATGAGAGGGGGGCGGGGGTAGTGTCTCAGTTTGAAATCTACGGGATGCGTTTTGCGCCCCAGGGGTTCCAGCAGACCAACAGGCGCGATCCGACCTCGCGACTATCCAGTGGGATCAAGTCGGACTGAAACACAATCTCGGTGTCCAAACGGTTCTCGGATGTGGAGTGCTTTTCGACTCGAATGAGCGTTTTGTCGTCGCCCAGGTGAGCCACGATCTGCCCGTGCCACCATTCGGGCTTGGTTGCGCTCATGCGATAACTTCCCGCCTCCTGTAGGGCCCACGCTTCGCTGGCTTGGTCGCGCGAGCTTCGATCCGGTCCGCGATGTCTTCCATCGTCCAGAGCGTCGAGCTGATCCCTGCCGCCATGGCCGGGCTCATGCGCAGGGTCTTATGAACCCGGACGAAATTGTAGAAGAGGAAATAGAGCGCCAGAGCGTGGATATGGTTGTCCAGCTTCTTCGAGAAGGCGTTGGTGAGCCGGGTGAACCGGCGGTTCTGCATCCTGATCGACAGGTTGGAGCGCTCAACAAACGACGTTGAGACGTGCGCTGGATCGGGGTTGCCTTCGATGACGTTCTTCTTGGCCCCGATGCAGACCGGCGGGCTGTAGCGGCCCCGAGCAGCGGCGGGATCAGTGCGGTAGATCTTCTCAATCGTGGCGTAGTCAGCATCAGCCCCGAAGGCTTCTTCCATGGCCCGGCGGTAGGCGCTGTGGGCGTCGGTCGTGATCTGGACGCGCTCACTGGCCACGCGGGCGCGGAGATCGTCCGCGACGATCAAGGCGCTCTGGCCCCCACGGTCGCCGACGAAGTAACTCACCATCAGCTTGGAGTCGGCGTCCAGGGCCGTCCACGTCCACACGTCGCCGGCGCCATCAGGCGCAGCCGAAGCGGTCGCGACGTTCTTCGCCTTGGCGTAGCAGAAGCTCCAGATTTCATCGATCTGCACGCGCTCGGATTTCACGCCCACGACCAACTCGTCATGCAGCGCCAGGCAGGTCTCGCCAGCGTCCACCAGAAGCTTGGTCACAGTGTTAATCGACACGTCCACAACGCGACTGATCGACCGCATCGACGAGCCCTCGCAGAGCATCGAGAGGATTTGGACGCGCTTGGCGAGGGGCAGCTTGTTCATGCCCCTTTTATCTGAACTTTATGCTTGAGCGTCAAGCATATATGTCGAATTGGTGGCTGCGGAACCCTCTGAGAGCGTCGATAGCCTGCCTCTAGCGCCAGAGCAAAGCGCCGTAAACGTCTTTTTGCCTAGCTCTGGCGCTGCACCAGAGCTAGGATAGCCCCGCTCAAACAGACTCCTGGAGCGGGGCCCGTGACTTTAAGCAACGAAATGAGGCGGTTAGATCGCCGCTGGCAGACTGGTAACGCTTGGCCAAAGCGACTTGAGTGGCTGGAAGTCGAGGGAATCCGAGGCTGGACGGGTCAGCGGATCGACTTTTCCTTTCCGATTGTGGCTATCGTTGGCGAAAATGGCTCAGGGAAAAGCACCCTGCTTCAAGCCGCCGCTTGCGCGTATCGGGGCGAACCGGGCGAAACAGCCCGGTTCGCATCGGAGTTCTTTCCCGATACGGCATGGGACCAGGTGAGAGCCGCAGAGGTTCGATTTGGCTACATGGAGGGCGCTGCGCACCGCGCCACGAGCGTTCGCAAGCCCACCCTGAGGTGGCTCGGGAACACAGAGCGGCCAATCAGGAGGGTCCAATATGTCGATCTAAGCCGCACTCAGCCGGTATCGGCGCGAGTCGGCTACGCCAAGATCGCCAAGACTGCCCACCATGAGGTTTCAGCTCGGGCCTTCGATGAGGCGCAGGTGCAACGGCTGTCGGAGATCATGGGGCGCCGTTACGACGCTGCGAAAATGGCCATGTCTGATATCGACGACAAACGCGAAATCCCGGTCATTACAAAGGGCGGTATTCCCTATTCCGGCTTTCACCAAGGCACCGGGGAGACCACTGTCGCAGAGCTGCTTCAAATCGATCTTCCCAGATATGGCCTCGTTCTGATCGACGAGATCGAATCTTCGCTGCATCCGCGCGCCCAGAGGCGACTTATTCGAGACCTCGCGGACCACTGCCGAGAACGAGAAGTACAGATCATCCTAACGACGCATTCGCCATATATTCTGGAAGAACTCCCGCCGGCCGCCCGCAACTATATTCTGGAGTCTCAAGGCATAAAGAAACTCGTCACGGGAGTTAGTCCGCAGTTCGCCATGACGCAGATGGATGACGAAAACCATCCAGAGTGCGAACTCTATGTAGAGGACAATTCGGCCAAAGTGATGCTTGCCGAAATGCTGTCTGCCCACGCAAGAGAGATTTTTGCTCGGTGCAGCATAGTGCCCTACGGCGCGGCTGGCGTAGGACACGCCCTAGGCCAGATGGTCGATCAAAACCGCTTTGCCCGGCCGACATGTGTGTTTCTCGACGGAGACAACGAGGCGGCTCCCGGCTGCATTCTACTTCCGGGCGGTGACGCGCCGGAGCGGGTCGTCTTCGAGGACCTAAGCGTACGGCGCTGGGGAAATCTTTGGACCCGCATTGGCCGTGACGTCGCTCTTGTGAGCGACGCATGCGCGAACGCCATGCTGCTGGGGGATCACCATGACTGGGTCCGCGTGGCGGCCAATCAGTTGCTCTGCGGCGGCGACGTCCTTTGGCAGGCCATGTGCGCCGAGTGGGCAAGAGAGAAGCGCGACGAAGTTCTGTTGATAGCGGAAGCGATAGAGGAGCGACTTGCTTAGCCGCCCCAACGCTTAGCCGCCGCCTTCTTGGCGATGTCCGACCGTTGCGCTGGCGTGAGCGCTGCGGCCCTGGCCGCGCCTCCAACCTTGCCACCGCGACTATGGTGCGCCTTGTCGGCCGGCGTCGGATTATCCTCAACCTCGCCCGTCGCGATCTTGGCGACCATGATAGCCGCGCCGATCACGTCGCCGGGGCGCTTCTCTCCGCGTGGGCCTTTAGGCATTGGGATTGCCTTTTTCCCAGATGAGATTGCCGGCGTCGTCGAGCAGCTTTGCGTAATCGCATTCCGCTAGGCGCTCTGGATAAAGTTGCTGCATTCGCGCAACGGCTGCTGTTTCGTCGCCCATGTCGAACGTCAGACTTACCAGCCCCTCAAGGCCAGGATGGCGCTTCCGATATAGTGAGAGCGTGAAGGACTTCATGGCCCCGATCATATGGGGAGCGCAGCCTGGACGCCATGCTTGTCAACGGCTGTAGATTTCAAACTGAGACACTACCGGGGCGGGGGAGGGTGGGTCAGTTTGAAATCCCGTGGCGGCGAACGATCCGCCAGGCGATCCATCCCGCGACGCCAAGGACGATGGCGACGACAATGGCGCCGGTGATCCAAAGCTGGGCGGCGCTGGCCACGTAGACTTGGGTCCCTGACGTCGGGGCGGCGGTCGGCGGCAGGTCGACCTTGATATGTACGTCGGCTATGGGCGCGAAGAACAAGACCAACAGCGCCGCCGTAGCCGCGCCCAGGACGCCCAGTCTCCACCACATCGCCGTCTCCTATGCGGTTGTCTTCTTCCTCTCTGGCCGGCTTGCCTCCGGCCGTCGCTTACGCTCCGGCGTTCGTCGGGAAATCGCCACACCGTGGCGATTTCATCCGCCGCGCCGAATGCGCGACGGTCCTCCTCACCCAGCCGTCGCTTGCGCTCCGGCGTTCGGCGCGGCGATCGACAAGCAATTGTCGATCGCATGCCGGCACAAGGCGCCGGCCGCGCCTCACCCCCACGGAATCTGCCGCTCCAGCCGCACCTTCGGATCTCCGACCCAGGGGGCGGTTTCGCGGTACCAGTGGGTGGCGGTCAGCTCCTTGAACTTCCACTCGCCGTCTTCCTGGACGCACAGAGCGTCCCAGTCGCCCAGGATGAACAGGTAGAACTGGTTGAAGCTCTGCTCCAGGCGATTGATCGTCCAATAGGCCTTGGCGCGGATTCCATCGGCCTCGCGGCGGATGACGAAGTTGTTCGGCAGGTGCTGACGGCCCAGGTAGTTGTAGGGCATGCCGTACCAGATCTGGTGCAGCAGCTTGCGCATGGCCTCCGGCCCCTGGCACTTGCCCTGGGGCTTGTGGTCCACCCAGCCGTCCTTGGCGAAGAGCGCCAGATAGCCCGCCTCGTCGCCGGTGTTCAGCGCCCAGCAGTAGCGGGCGAACAACTCCTGGATGTCGAGCCGCTCTTCGACGGTGGGCTTGGTGGTCGTGGCCATGCGTAAAGCTCCCTGCGATCTTGTCTGTTGAGCGCTTGTACCCCGGCCAGAGCACGATGCGATCAGACGGAATCGTCTGATCGTTGAATCGTGCTCTAGCTTCTAGAGTTTGAGCGCGTTCTTACCGCAAAACCGGCTTCCACTTTTGCTGAACGCGCTCCAGGGCCCGCGTCCAGGTCAGAACCCCGACGGGGCTGGCTCCAGGATCAGGATGTGGAGGTCCTTGGCGGGGCGGAAATGGGTCCTGCGGATCTCGTACTGGGTGGGGGCGATCTTGGTCACGCCGGTCTCGCACAGACTGACCAGGGCGTCAGGGCGGCCCTTGTCCACCACCAGGCGGAAGTCCGCGATGGGCGACTTCCAGTTGCCGCCGCTGGAGAGGATGTAGTCGATGCGCTTCTCGAAGAAGGCCTGGTGCTGGGGCCCCACGGCCTTCTTGGCCTTCTCGACCGCGTCCAAATAGGCGCCGTCGATGCAGTACTTGCGCTTGACCAGCCGATAGTCCTTGGAGGTACGGAACCAGTCCGCCTCCAGCGACGTGCCCGAGGATTCCCCCACGCTGGGCGTGTAGCTGTGCTGGACGTCGAGTTCATGGCTAACCGGGAAAACCTGGTCCCAAAAGTAGGTGGTCTTCAGGGTCCAGACCGGCTGCAGGTGGTGCTCCCAGCCCTTGCCCTGGTCGAAGTCGTCCGGCTCGGCCATGCCGAGCTTCAGAAGGCGTCGCTGCTGCACCTTGGGCAGGGCGTCCAGCGCCTTGCCGGTCGCCGCCAGGTGGGGCGCCAGTGGCACGCCCAGGCGGCGGAGCAGGGCGGTGCGGTCGACGCCCTTGGAGATCACCTTCTGCTCGATCCGGGCCGTCACGGGCTTGCCGTCGACCAGGGTCTTGAACCCCATGATGTTCTCGGGGTCCTGGGTCGGCACCGAGATCAGGTCGTCGATCCCCTCGATGGTGATGTCCGGCATGGGGAAGGCCACCAGCGCCTTCACGTCGTGGCCGGTGGTATTGCGGAACCTGTAGTGGACCTTCACGGCCGTGGGCGAGATGTAGAGGTCCTCCGAGCGCATCTCGACGCCCGGGTTCCTGACCAGGACGAGCCCGCCCTGGGCGAGTTCGGCGGAGCTGTCATTGGCCAGCGCGGGGGCGGCGAGGGCGCAGGAAAGCGCCGCCGCGATCCACATTGATGTCTTCATCCCCGTTTGCGCCCCGTCCCGTCGTGCTCGGCCTCGCGCCGAGGATGCCCAATGAAGCTGCTCTGGCCTGGCAAAGCCAGCCCGGATCGAGAGGCGGGGCGGGGTCGTGGCTCAGGACGGCTTTTCAAGTTTCAGGCCGCCCTTGGCCTTCCTGTCGAAAGTGTCCTTGTCCGAAGGCGACAGGTTCGGGCGGCCCGCGATAAGTCCCATGTTGATCGAGCACTTGACGTAATAAGTCTCGCCGGCCTCGACCTCCATCCGCAGCACGTCCTTGGCCTCGCTGGCGACCACGAAGGTGTGGACCCCAGGATCGAACACATGGACGAAGTACTTCCCGTTCGCCAGGCGGCTCACGGTGGCGTCGCCTTCGTGGACGGTGCAGGCGAGGATCATGCCGACCATGGACGACCGGAAGAACACGATCTGACCCTTGCCCGCGGGCGGATCGCCAATGACGATCGTCCCGGGCTGCGATGCTGCATCCGGCGCCGGCGTCGCGGGGGCAGAGGTTTGCGCCGGTGAAGAGCTTGCGGATGGAGCGGCGCTCACCGGAGGCGCCGCGCTAGCGGGGGGCGCGGCGTCCTGAGCGTGCGCCTGTGCTGTCGAAAAGGCGATGGCCGCCATGGCGGCGGCGGAAAGTCGAAGCTTCATGGTGTTGTGTCCCCGTTCTGTGTGGATTGAGCTTGAGGCGCGGTCTGGCTGGGCAGGATTACGTCGGCGGTGACCCGCGCGTGCGCGCTGACGCCAGGCTGCACGACGACGTTTCCGCCCGTGATGAAAAGGCCCGGAAGGCCGATGGCGATGACCACGGCCAAGGTCGCATTCGTGTTGTCCTGGCCGGTCCTGCCAAAGCGGAAGTGGCCCAGCGGCAGGCGCACGGCGCCGCAATCTAGATAGCGGGCGGCGATGATCAGCTCTCCGGCCTTGCCGGCGAATCCCGCTGGCGCGGCATGGATCACTTCGCCCATGCCGTGGGCGCCAGCCGGCACGATGACCTTGCCATCGCGGACAATGGGCTCGGCGAGGTGAAGGTGGAACTGGTCCCCGTCCTTGCTGGTCTTGGAGCTGACCGTGTCGTCGATGATCAGATCGACCACCGTGTCCTTGGCCACTTCGCCGGGCGCCGCGACCGGCGGGGCGGCGACAGCCGGGCCGGAGGACTGCGGCGTCGCCAGGCCGGCTGAGGGTGGCGAGGCGATCGGTTCAGCGGCCACGGCGGAATCGACCATGCTGATGAGGGTGCAGGCGGTCAGGAGGCATGCAGCCATGCCTGCGCAAGAACCCGCCATGTCGCTGCCCCCCGGAGACTCAAACCTAGTTTGAGGTCGGAATAATCGCAAGCAGGAGCTGAAAGGCCTTCGCGGCGTCAGCGCCGCTTTCCGCGCGCCCCTGGCGGAAACCTTTTACGTACGCCCAGCCGGGGTCGGGGCGCCGTCTTGTCCGGCGCCTCCGGCTCGCTCAGCATCTCGAACAGCAGGCCGCCGGTGATCGGGGTCGCCTCCTTCAGGCGCACCTGCACCAGGGCGCCGAGGCGCCAGCGGCTGCCGGTGCGGTCGCCCACCAGGGCGTGGGCGCGGTCGTCGTGGATGAAGTACTCATTGCCCAGGCTCGAGACCGGCACGAGGCCGTCGGCGCCCACCTCCTTCAGCCGCACGAACAGGCCAAAGCGCGTCACGCCGGTGATACGTCCTTCGAACTCCGCGCCGGTCCGCTCGGACAGGAAGGCGGCGACATAGCGGTCGATGGCGTCGCGCTCGGCGGCCATGGCGCGCCGTTCGGCGGCGGTGATCAACTCGGCGGTCTCGCCCATGCGGGTCTTGTCCCGCTCCGAGAGGCCGTCGTCGCCCAGGTTCAGGGCGCTGATCAGGGCCCGATGCACGATCAGATCGGCGTAGCGGCGGATGGGCGAAGTGAAGTGGGCGTAGCGCTGCAGGTTCAGGCCGAAGTGGCCGATATTCTCGGGGCTGTAGATCGCCTGCATCTGCGAGCGCAGCACCACCTCGTTGACCACCTCGGCGTGGGGCCCGCCGCGGGTCTGTTCCAGCAGGCGGTTGAAGCGGTCGGTGCGCGGCGCCTCGCCCTTGGACCAGTTGACGCCGATGGTCGACAGGAAGTCCGCGAGGTTCTGGACCTTCTCCATCGAGGGCGTGTCGTGGACCCGGTAGATCAGGGGCGTCCGGCGCTGCTCGAGGGTCTCGGCGGCGCAGACGTTGGCCTGGATCATCATCTCCTCGATCAGCTTGTGCGCCTCCAGCGACTCGCGGGGGGTGATCGAGGCGACCTGGCCGTCAGCCCCCAGCACGATGCGCCGCTCCAGGGTCTCGATGGCGAGCGGCTGGCGCGCGTCGCGGCCGATCTTCAGGCAGGCGTACGCCGCCCACAGCGGACGCAGCACCCTGTCCATCAGTGGTCCCGTGGCGTCGTCTGGAGCGCCGTCGATGGCGGCCTGAGCCTGGTCGTAGGAGAGCTTGGCCGCCGAGCGCATCAGGCCGCGTACGAAACGGTGGCCGGTCTTGCGGCCTGACCGGTCGAACACCATCCGCACCGCCATGCAGGCGCGCGGTTCGCCGGCGCGCAGGCTGCACAGGCCCGCCGACAGCCGCTCGGGCAGCATGGGCTCGACCCGGTCGGGGAAGTAGACGGAGTTGCCCTTGTCGCGCGCCTCGCGGTCCAGGGCCGAGTCCGACCGGACGTAGGCGGCCACGTCCGCGATCGCGACCCAGACGATGAATCCGCCCTTGTTGTTCGGGTCCGCATCCGGCTCAGCGAAGACGGCGTCGTCGTGGTCGCGGGCGTCCGGCGGATCGATGGTCACCAGGGGGATGTCGCGCAGGTCGGTGCGGCCGCTGAGGGTCGGCGGCTCGGCGCGGGCGGCCTCCGCCTCCACGTCGGCCGAGAATCCCGTCGGGATGCCGTGGGTGTGGATCGCGATCAGCGAGGCGGCGCGGGGATTGTCCTCCCGGCCCACCACTTCCAGCAGCTTGCCTGGCTTGGGCCCATAGCCACGATGGCCGGAGTCCACCTGGGCCAGGACCAGGTCGCCGTCCTTCAGGCCCTCGATGTCGGCGCCTGAGAGCCGCAGCGTGTCCTTTGACCGGCGATCGACCGGTTCGACGCGGGTCTCGCCGCGCGACTTGCGCACGACGCCCAGGACGCGGTGGGCGCTCTGGCCCAGTTTCTTGATCAGGCGGGCTTCAAGCTCACCGGACTCCAGCCGCTCGAAACGGACCAGCAGGCGGTCGCCGAGACCGGGCGCGCCGGCCACTGCTTCGCCCCGCGTTGGCGCCAACCGTACGGGAGCGGCGCCTTCCTCGGCCTTGGTCAGCCGAACATAGAGGTCCCCATCGCCGTCGCGCTCGACCACATCGGCCACGCCGACAGGCGGCAGGTCGCCTGAGCCGCTGCGCCGGCGCGATAGGCTGTCATTGGCGCGCTTCTTATGGCGCCCGGTCTTCGCCGGCCGGTGGGGCTTCTTGGCCAAGGGCTCTCCGTACGCCTGGGTGAATGGCTGAAGAAGCAGCCCGACCCTCCCGTGGCAAGCGGTCAGTACGGGGGCAGGTTGGCGTCCTCCGCCGATTTGGAGGGCCCGGCGGCCGGTTCGGGCGCCGGCGGTGCGTAAAGCGCGGGCGGGGCGGGTTCGCGGGCGTTGGGTCTGGCCTCATCGTTGTCCGCCTCGGCGTCGCTGTCGGGGACGTCCTTGGTCTTGGCCGACGCCTGGGCCAGGGCGGTCGGGGCGCTGGAGGACGGCAGGGCGTCGGGCGCGATCGGCTTCGCGTCGATCAGCCGGGCCATCTCGGGGCTCATCGGGATCAAAGCGCCTCGGCCGGACGCGGCCGACGCGTCATAGGGCGTGGAATCGTTGCCGATCACGCCGATGGCGACGCCGAGCAGAGCAACGCCGGCGAGCGCCAGGGCGGCCCGCCGCGCCTCTCGGGTGGAAACCGGGTTCATGGGGGATGATTAGAGCAATTCGGGGCGAGGTGGGTAGTGGTTCGGATCGGGAAAGCCCTGAGGGGCGGTCGCCCTCAGCACCATCCCTCGGTGGTGTCATGGGTCACCCGGGTCAGGGTCTTGGTCTTCCCGAACAGCGGGATCAAGAGATAAATCCGCGCCACCATCACGTCGGCGGACTTCAGTTGCGCCGTGAAACTATAGGTCTTGCCGTCGTCGGGGTTGTAGAACCGGCCGCCTTTCCAGTGGTCGACGCCGTCGGGTTTCAGGCCCGAGATGATGGTCAGGCCGCAGAGCAGGCGCCGGCTCAAGGTCGGATCCGGATTGTTCTTGTCGAGGTCCAGCCCGCCTACTGGGTTGCGCGGAACCAGCAGCCAGCGAATCCGGCCGCACAGCAGTCCTTCGCAATCGTAAATCTCGACCGCCGCCTTGTTGTCGAAGAGCCACACGCCCGGCACACGGGGCGCCAGGGCGAAGGCGCAGGGAGGCGCAAGACAATTCAGCGCCCCGACCAGCAGCGCGATACGGGCCACCTGCCGCAGGCGTGTCATCCCAGCGGAACGCCGCACTCCGTCCGGACAGGAAAGCACGTGAGCGGCTTTCTGTATCAACAACGTTCCCTCACGGCCCGGCTTGGAGGCCGAAAGGAAAGCAGGCGTCTGCGATGCACGGCCTGCCCCCAGGCGAAATCCCGTCTCCATGTTAATCCATGGGCGGCGGGGACGCCAAGGCGGGCGCTCTGCGACGGGGTCTTGCGCTCAGGCCGCGAGCACCGCCGCTCGCCGGCGCCGCGATCGGCGCACGATCGCGCCAAGGCCGCCGAAGCCGACCAGCGTCATCGCCCATGTCGCCGGCTCCGGAACGCCGGCGGCGTTGAAGCCGCCGCTGCCGAAGTCGCTGCGGCCGCTGCCAAAGTCGCCGCCGTTGCGGCAATCATTGGAGATGGTGTTGGTGTCCAGCGTGACCGCCGCGTTCAGCGCGAAAGCCCGGCCGCACAGGATCTTCGCGCTGGTGTCCAGGGTGATGCTCTGGTCCGCGATGATGTTTCCGGCGAACAACGTGCTCGTGCCGAGGGTCGCGGAGCTGCCGATCTCCCAATAGATCCCGCTAAGGGGACCGCCATTCAGAACCTTGACGTCCGACGAACTGGCGGTCGTCAGGGCGCTCCCGACCTGGAACACGAATGGGACATCGGGGTTGGCGGCGAAGTCGAGGGTGAGCACGCCGGTCAGCTGGGCCGCGCTGTCGAACTTGTAGACCCCCGGACTGAGGGTCAGCCCGCCCAGGTCCTGCCCAGTCAGGTCGGTCGTGAAGCCCAGGCCTTTGAGCGTGTTGTATGCCGTCAGGGCGTCGACCTGAGCCTGCTGGGCGACCGCATCGGTCTGATGCACGGTTCCCGTTATGCTGATCGACCCCAAACCCGTGATCGACGTGCCAGGGTAGAGTCCCAGATCGCCCTTGATCGTGGTCGCCCCGGTGTTCGTCACCGTGGAGGCGCCCAGGACCGCGAACTGCGCAGCCGTGCCGAGCAGCGTCGCCGCCGACGCGACTGAGGGGCCGCACAGGAGCGCCGTGATCGGGAGAATGGCGGCCATGCGGACGCCGCGGAGGAGAAACGATCTTGTCATGGTCATGTCGAGCAATCCTTTCAGCGCAACCCCAAAGGTTGAGACGGGAGGCGCCCGTCCCAACCCCTGGCAATACGGAGAGAACCCAGGGGCCAAGGATTCTCTCTTTGGTTGAAACCTGCCCCAAAATGGGCAAAGATTAGCCGATGTTTACTATGTCTATCGGAGGGGACTTCTGTCAACAACTATGCAATCTCGTGCGATTGCATGGGCTGGTCAGGTTGTGAATGGGTCCAGGGGGCCTCTTGATCAAGGGCGCGGGCCCGCCTGGCCGCGCGCCCCACGACCTTCGTCTCAGTAGCGGCTGAGATGCAGCCCGCCGAACAGCCACATCAGGATCAGGACCACCAGGATCAGGCCCAGGACCCCGCCGAGGCCGGGCAGGCCATAGCTCCTGTGCGCGTAGTATCCGCCGCCCCCGCCAAATAGCAGGACCAGCACGACGATGATGAGGATCAAGCTCATGGCGTACCTCCAGATGAATGCGCTCTTGGCGCTGTGAGACTGTGGAAACGGGCGGACCGAACCCGGGCCCGCACCAAACGCGTACGCATAATCACGACGGCTCGAACCGGGACGCTCCAAAGGCGAGGCCGGCCCTCAACGCGTCAGGTCAAATCGGGCTCCGGAAGAGGGCTGCTCCACCTGACGAATTCCTGCGGACGGCCGGAAGCCGTCACGCCATCATCTCTGGTGGTCGCGGTCGCGGTCCTGGTCGTGGTGATTAAGGCCGTGCGCGCACCCTGACAACAGGGCGACCGCGGCCGCGCCGCAAATCAGGTTCGTAAGATTACGCATGGCTAAGGCTCCATAATCGCTTGTCCCGCAGGTTGGGGGGCGGCGTTAAGGAAGCTTAACCGATATCGTTCAATCGGCTTTGACCCAGATCAACCCTGCAGCGTACTTGCGCGGGGCGCGCGGGCCCGGAAGCCAGTCAGCGTTTCACGTTCGGGGAGCGATTCACTTCTTGATCCGGGTGATCTTCGATCCCTCGATGCTGACGCCCGCCATCAGTCCCTGCTGATCGAAGATGAAGGCGTAGGCGTCGTCCTTCAGCGTCGAGGTGGACAGGTTCTTGGCCGCGCCCTTGTCGACCACGACCACGGTCGGGCCCACGCCGATCTCCCAGCCCTTGGAGCTGTGGATGTAGTTCACGGCCTTCTTGTTCATGAGGAACACGACGTAACCGTAGGACTGCGCGCCCGCCTGTAGGCCCCAGGACCCCGTGACGGACCGGTAGTACCCGGCGACCTTGCCGCCCTCCTTCAGTTCGCCGTCGCCGATGGCGCCGCCGAAGACGAGCCCGGCCTTGACGATCTTCGGGAAGACCAGGACCGCCCGCGCCTGCTTGGAGATGGCCTCGGCGGACGAGTTGGAGCCATAGAGCTTCGCCAGGGCCTCATCGGACTCCCGCCTGATGTCGGCTGCGGACGCAGCGCGGGCGGGAGCGGGTGCGCCGGCCGTAGCCATTGCCGCGGTGGCGATCGCCGTCGCCAGTAAGACACCTCGGATCTTCGTCATCGCTGCGTGGCCTCCGCCTGATTTCGAGCCGGCGCATTTTCGGCCGGGTTCCTGTCACCTTAACCCTGCGGCGACGGTCATGGGAACCGTGCGACCGTCTCGCAGGCCCGTCATTGCATCGGGCCAAAGCCCGCCGGGGTTCACCAGAGGTTGTTGACGATGTCGAGTATGTAGCCGTCCGACGGGTCGATGAGCGCCACGTCGCCGTCCAGCCAGACCCAGATGCAGCCGTCCGGCGGCCGGGGCAGGCCGTAGCGCCCGTAGTCGCGGACCCGGTAGGTCCAGAACCAACGCGGCAGATAGTCGCCCGCCCTCCAGTCGTGTCCCTGATATTCCCTGGGAACGGAGACGTAGCCGCGGTCCGGAATGAAGAAGAAGCCGATCCGGGGACCAAGGTAGAGGCGGAAAGAGCTTTGACCCCGCCACCAGTTGGGATTCTGGCGCCAAAGCGCTCCGCTGTCCCACCCGCGATGGCCCTGGCGCCACTGCTGGCCGGCCTGGTCGCGCTCGGGACCGCGTGGCGGACGCGCCCAGCCGCTGAGCGGCGAGGGGGGCGCCGGCCTGGGGACCGCTTGGCGAGCCTGACCCTGGAACGGGTTGGGACGCAGCTGGGTCTGGCGGGTCTCGACCCTCGGCGCGGTGATGGCGGGGCGACGTTCCGCGGCCCCGACGGAACCGCGGTCGAGTCGATCCGCCATTGACGCCGCGCCTGGACCCCGGCCTTGCCCGGGGGGGGCGCCGCGCTGGGTCTCGACTCGCTTCGCCGTGGCGGCATGGCCGCCGGCGGGCGCCGCTGGACCGCCCTGAACCGCGTGCGCGCCGGCCGCGACCGCCGGCTTGCCGCCCTTGTCCTGCCCGCCACCGCCCTTGTCTTGCTGGTGCGACTGGTCACGTCCGTGGCCCGGGCCGCTCTTGTCTTGCGGCGGATCGGCCAAGCTGACGGCCGGCCATGCGAGACAAGTCGCCACCGCGGCTGAGAGGAGAAGTTTGAGCTTCATGTCGATGGTCCCTTGTTGGGGGGGGCTCCCGACCGGCGGAAGCCGCACGCAAGCGTCGAACGCCTATTGGCAGTAGTGCCGAAGCCCATCGTTGCCCTTGAAGGTGCGGCTGGAACGGTCATAGGTCCGGTACTTCTTGGCGCAGCGCGCATCGAAGCTCTGGTCGGCCGTACGAGCGCGGTCCGCCTGCTGCTGCGACCCTACGATCGCCGCGCCCAGGGCGAAGCCGATGATGCCGGCGAGCACCGACTTGGAGGCGTCCTGGTTGTCGCGGTGGCCGCGACGCCGCTGGTAGCGGTTGGCCCACTGGTCGCGCTCGTCGCTGTGGCGCTGCCACTCGCCCGAATCCACCCAGCGGCCGTTGTAGTAATACTGGCCGCTTTGTCCGGGGCCGCGGTCTTGGGGCACGCTCTGCGGATATTGGCCTTGCGGGCGTCCAGGGTCATTGTAAGACCGCGGCTGGGCCAGAGCGGCGTCGCCCACGATCATCGCAACCATGGATACAACGAGAAGCGTCGAGAGGTTTCGCATGCTGATCTCCTTCGCTCGCAATCGGACCCGCTCGATTGGCGGTCTCATGCGGCACGCGGCCCCTCAGCGCAGGCGCCGCTTCAATGTGGTTAATCTGGCCGTTGAAGCGCCCCTTATCCTTGATCCGGATCAAGGCTCACAAAGTTCCGGTCGCCTCTCGATGCGACCCTCAACCTGCGTCTAACGGGACTGCTGGATCGCTCGTCCCCGTCTCTGCGCCCGTCGCCTGTGGAAGCAGGCCTTGGAGCGCTTCGGCGAGTTCCGATCTGTGAAAGGGCTTCTGGATCACCGGGAAGACCCTGTAACCCTCAGCCAGGCTGTTTTTGTCGTACCCGGTCGAAAACACGAAAGGCACGCCGCGCGCCGTGAGAGCGTCGGCGACGGGATAGCTCGTCCGCCCGTTTAGGTTGACGTCGAGGACGGCCGCGTCGATCGCCTCGGTCGTGACGATCTCCAGAGCCTGTTCGATACGGGCGGCAGGGCCCGCGACCACGCAACCCAACTCCGAGAGCATGTCTTCCAGCAGCCAGGACACGAGGATCTCGTCTTCGATCACGAGCACCCGTAGTCCGGAGAGGGGACTAGTCATGGCTCACGGCCCGACGTTCCCTGGCGAGGGCATGGCGATACGGCAGACCAAGCCCGTCGGTGCGTAGTCGATGCTGACTTCGCCGTCCAACTCCTGCGCCAGGCCAACTTCGATCAGGCGTGAGCCGAAGCCCTTCCGCCTCGGCGGCGTCACCGGCGGGCCGCCGCTCTCCACCCATTGCAGGTGCATCCGATCACCGTGCGGGGTCGGCTCAACCCGCCAGCTGATGGCCACCTTGCCGGCCGCCCCGTCCGACAGCGCCCCGTGCTTGGCCGCATTGGTCGCGAGTTCGTGGAACACCATCGCGAGGGTCAGGGCGGCTTTCGGCTGCAGACGAACGTCCTCTCCGTCGAGCGCAATACGTGCGACCCGCCGATCGTTGAGGCCGAAGGGCTGCAGGATCTGTTGGATCACCTCGCGCAGGTTCACCTTGGCCCAGTCCTCGCGCCCCAAGAGGCTGTGAGCCTTCGACAACGCCAGGATGCGTCCCTGAAACGCGTCCACCACGCCCTCGTCCGCCATGCCGCGCAAGGTCTGGATGGCGATCGCCTGCACGGTGGCGAGGGTGTTCTGAGTACGGTGGTTCAGTTCGGCGAGGAGGAACCTGAGATGGTCCTCCTCCTGTTTGTGCGCAGTGATGTCCATGATCGAAGCAAAGTGTTGCACGACATCGCCGGCCTTATCCCGGACCGGACTGACGATGACCGCGGCCCAGTACGCGCCGCCATCCTTGCGGCGGCAGCGGACATCGAAAGCTCCTTTGGAGTCATCCGCGAATGCTGTCCTGACCCGCGGGAGCGGTTCGGAGGCTGTCCCCGGCGCCAGCAGGAAGTCGAAGTTCTGACCGAGCACTTCCTCGCGGTCGTAGCCTGTCAGTGAAAGGAAAGCGTCATTGGCGAAGACGATGGGGTCGTTGGACTGCCTCGCGTCCGTGAACACCATCGGCATGCGCGTCGTCTCAGCGGCGACGACGAACGGGCCGAGATCATTGCGAAAGCTCTCGACTTCCGCTTCGGCGCCTTTTTGTTCTTTGGACTTTTGTGCGATGCGCGACATTGGGCGGTCAGATTCGGTTGTCAGGCTGCGCGGCCAACGCCGCGGTCCACGAGGCGAACACCAAGGAGCGGCCGGGCATGCACATTGGGCGTCTGTCCCGATCGGGAGCGCGGCAGACAGTTGAGCGCCGCGTGGCGGCTATCATAGATGGATTTTAGTGGGATTCACACGCGGTCGTACCCAGAAACAGGCCGGCGCGTGACTGAATAGGGCTCGTTTTTCGCAGATTCACGCAGCAATTGCAGGGGCGGGCGGCGCCCACGGCCGACCCAAGGCGTTCACCAAGCCGTTGACTCGCCTGCCGCGCCGAAGGCGCGTTTCGGCCGCGCGCTGGTGACCCCGGTGATGTCGCGCCGCAGCGCGGCGTGGCGGTTCGATCGGGCCTAGCCCTTGGCGGCCGCCTTTGGCTTGCGGGCGGCTTTGGCGGGTTTCGCCTTCGCTCCGGAGGGCTTGGCCTTGGATCCATTGGACGCCGCCCGGGCCGGACGCTTGGCCTTGCCCTTCACGCCGCCCTTGGCCGCCCGCTCGGCGAGCAGGGCGACGGCCTGCTCCAGCGTCATGGCCTCCGGTTCGCTGCCGCGGGGCACGTTGGCGTTGACGCCGCCCGAAGCGACATAGGGGCCGTAACGGCCCGACAGCACGCGCACGGGCTCGCCAGTCTGGGGGTGAGCGCCCAGCTCCTTGAGCGCCGCCGGCGCCCCTCGGCCGCCGCCGCGCGGTCCGGCCGCCAGCTTCTCCGCCAGCACGGTGACCGCCCGGTTCAGGCCGATGTCGAACACCTCCTCGGCGTCGCTCAGGTTGGCGTAGGTCCCGTTGTGCTGGACGTACGGGCCGTAACGGCCGATGCCCGCCAGGATCATCTGGCCGCCCTCAGGGTGCGGGCCGAGTTCGCGGGGCAGGCGAAGCAGCCGCAACGCCTTTTCCAGGTCCACCGTGGGCGGCGACCAGCCCTTGGGCAGGCTCGCGCGCTTGGGCTTCTCGCCGTCGCCCATCTGCACGTAAGGGCCGAAACGGCCGGGCTTCAGCCACACGGCCTGGCCAGTGACCGGGTCGGCGCCCAGCTCCCGGTCGCCGCTTTCGCCGCCTTCGCCATTGGCGTTTTCCACCCCGATCTGGCGGGTGAAGCGGCATTCCGGATAGTTGGAACAGCCGATGAATGCGCCGTAGCGGCCCGTCTTCAGGCTGAGCTGGCCCGTGCCGCAGGTCGGGCAGACGCGCGGGTCGGACCCGTCTCCCTTGTCGGGGAAAATGTGCGGGCCGAGCGCCTCGTTCAGGGCGTCCAGCACCTGGGTGGTGCGCAGGTCGCCGATCTCGCCGACAGCGGCGTGGAAGTCCGTCCAGAACTCCCTCAGCAGGGCCTTCCAGTCCATCTTGCCAGCGGAGACCGCGTCGAGCTTCTCTTCAAGCTCGGCGGTGAAGTCGTATTCCACGTAGCGGCGGAAGAACTGCTCCAGGAAGGCGGTGACCAGCCGTCCCTTGTCCTCCGGCAGGAAGCGGTTCTTGTCCATGCGGACGTATTCACGTTCGCGCAGGACGGTCAGGATCGAGGCGTAGGTCGAGGGCCGGCCGATGCCGAGCTCCTCCAACTTCTTGACCAGGCTGGCTTCGGTGTAGCGCGGCGGGGGCTCGGTGAAGTGCTGGTCCGAGCGCGCCTTCAGCACCTTGGCGTCGGCGCCCTGGCGGATCATCGGCAGGCGGGCGGAGTCCTCGTCGTCGGCGTCGTCGCGGCCCTCCTCGTAGACCGCCAGGTAGCCGTCGAACATGATCACCTGGCCGGTGGCGCGCAGGGTCGTCTTGCCGTCGGATGATTCCAGGTCGACCGTGGTCCGCTCGATCCGGGCGGCTTCCATCTGGCTGGCGATCATCCGCTTCCAGATGAGCTCGTAGAGCCGGCCGAGGTCATTCTCGAGCCGCAGGGAGCCTGGATTACGCTCCAGGCTGGTGGGCCGGATGGCTTCGTGGGCCTCCTGGGCGTTCTTGGCCTTGGCGCGGTAGTGGCGCGCCTCTGCGGGGACGTATTCCTTGCCGTAGCGCCCGGCGATGACCTTGCGGGTCTCTTCCAGCGCCTCGTTGGCCACCTGGACGCCATCGGTCCGCATGTAGGTGATCAGGCCGACGGTCTCGCCGCCAATGTCGACCCCTTCATAGAGCCTCTGGGCCGTCTGCATGGTGCGCTGGGCCGAGAAACCGAGCTTGCGGGCCGCTTCCTGCTGCAGGGTGGAGGTGGTGAAAGGCGGGGCCGGGGAGCGCCGTGCGGGCTTGGTCTCGACCGAGTCGACCTTGAACACGCCGGCTTCCACCGCGCCGCGGGCCGCCAGGGCCCGAGCCTCGTCCCCCAGGTCGAACTTGGTGAGCTTCTTGCCCTCGTGCTTGGTCAGCCGCGCGAGGAAAGGCTCGGCGCCTGCGCTGACGTCCGCCTCGACGGTCCAGTACTCCTGGGCCCGGAAGGCTTCGATTTCGACCTCGCGGTCGACCACCAGGCGCAGGGCGACCGACTGCACACGCCCGGCGGACTTTGCGCCCGGCAACTTGCGCCAGAGCACCGGCGAGAGGGTGAAGCCGACCAGATAGTCCAGGGCGCGGCGGGCGAGGTAGGCGTCCACCAGTTCCATGTCGATGGCGCGCGGATTGGCCATGGCCTCGGTGACGGCCGTCTTGGTGATGGCGTTGAACACCACCCGCTGCACCTCGGCGCCCTTGATGGCCTTCTTGCGGGTCAGGACCTCCAACACGTGCCAGGAGATGGCTTCGCCTTCGCGGTCCGGGTCGGTGGCGAGGATAAGCCGATCGGCTCCCTTCATGGCGTCGGCGATCTCGTTGAGCCGCTTCTGCGCCTTGGGGTCGACGTCCCAGATCATGGCGAAATCGTCGTCCGGGTCCACCGAGCCGTCCTTGGACGGCAGGTCGCGGACGTGGCCGTAGCTCGCCAGAACCTTGAAGTTCGAGCCGAGGTATTTGTTGATGGTCTTGGCCTTGGCCGGGCTTTCGACGACGACGACGTTCATGCTGTGCGGTGCAATCTGCGGGCTGTGCGCGTGGGCGCGGAAAGTGGGGACGGTTGGCCCGCTGTGTCAACGGCGCCGCTCCGGCGAACGCCTGCATAGGCTTGAAAGTGTACGATCACCACATTCAGACGGATTTTACGGCGATCGCCGCGCCACCGGGGGCGAGCTCGGCCCGGCCCGCGAGCGACAATTCCACCAGGGCGCCCGAGACGGCGGCGGCCGGCGCGCCGGTCAGGCGGACCAGTTCATCGCGGGGAATCGGCGCAGGCGACAGCAGGGCCTCGATGCGCTGGCGCAGGGCGTCGGCCTCGTGGTCCAAAGACGGATCGTCGAGCGGCGCCGGTTCCGGCGCGCCGCGGCGCACCGTGTGGCCGAGCGGCGAGCGCAGGACGCGAAGCACATCCTCGATGCCCTCACAGAGCACCGCGCCCTGCCGGATCAGGTCATTGGTCCCCCGGGCGCGCGGATCGAGCGGCGATCCCGGCACGGCGAAGACGTCGCGGCCCTGTTCGGCCGCGAGCCTGGCGGTGATCAGGGATCCGGAACGCACTTCGGCCTCGACCACCACGACCCCCTGGGACAAGCCCGAGATGAGGCGGTTTCGGCGAGGGAAGTCCCGCGCCTGGGCCTTTCGGCCGACCTCGCGCTCGGAGACGACGCAGCCCCGTTCCGCAATCCGTGCGTAAAGGTCCCGGTGTTCGGGTGGATAGACCTCGTCAACGCCGCCGGCCAGCACAGCCGCCGTACCCGTGGCCAGGGCGCCGTCGTGCGCCGCCGCATCGATTCCGCGCGCCATGCCCGAGACCACGACATAACCCGCCTGGCCGAGGTCCACCGCCAGGGCGCGGGCGAAGCGCTGGCCGGCGGCCGATGCGATACGCGCCCCGACGACGGCGACGGTTGGCCGGGACAGCAGCGCCGTATCGCCGAGGGTCCAGATGACGGGTGGCGGCGGGTCCACCTCGGCCAGGAGCTCGGGATAGCCGTCCTCGCACGAGAGGATCAGGCGCGCGCCCAGGCGTTCACCGGCCTCGATCTCAGCGGCGATGCGTTCGACAGGCGCGATCACAGGCGCGTGGCTGGAGCCGCCGCGCTGGGCGAGGCGGGGCAGGGCGAGGAGCGCCTGTCCGGCGGTCCCGAAGCGCTCGATCAGATGGCGGAAGGCGACGGGCCCCACACGCTCGGTCCGCGCCAGCCGCAGCCAGGCGAGCCTTTCGGCCGGGGAGGGCGCCGCGCCCGGGGTCACGTGGCGGCGGGCGGGGCTGAGGCGCCGCCGCCGATGCGGGGCTCCTCGCCTTTCAACAGGCGGCGGATGTTGGAGGCGTGGCGGACGAAGACCAGGACGGCCATGAAGACGGCCAGGTAGAGCTTTGCGATCGGCGCCTGGTCGGTGGTGAAGACGTAGAGGGGCGCCAGGGCGGCCGCAGTCAGCGCCGCCAGCGACGAAATCCGGAACAGGGCGGCCATCACGAGCCATGTCACGGCGCAGAGCACGCCGACCGGCCATGCGGCGCCCAGCATGACGCCGAGGAAGGTCGCCATGCCCTTACCGCCTTTGAACTTCAGCCACACCGGGAACAGGTGGCCCAGGAACGCGGCCCCGCCGGCGATGGCCGCGGCCGTCTCCGCGACGTCATGGCCGGCTGACGAAGCCAGGGCGCGCGCTGCAAGCACGGCGGCCAGGCCCTTGCCGCCGTCGCCCAGGAGCGTGATCAGGGCCAGGTCCTTGCGCCCCGTCCTGAGCACGTTGGTCGCGCCGATGTTGCCGGAGCCGATCTTGCGGATGTCGCCCAGGCCGCCAAGCCGCGCGGCGATAAGGCCGAACGGAATGGAACCCAGCAGATAGCCGCCGAGGAGCAGGATCAGCATCTGCCCAAGTTCCGGAGGCAGAGTCATTGGCGTCAATGCCCCTCGGACAGCTGGAACACGGTCCGGCCTTCGACCACGGTCCGCAGCACCTTGCCCTGCAGGCGGCGACCGTCGAAGGGGGAATTCTTGGATTTGGAAATCAGCTGATCGGCGTCGATCACCACCGGCGCGAAGATATCGCACAGGACGAGGTCCGCCGGGGCGCCCCGGGCAAGGCGGCCCGCCTTCAGGCCCAGGAGGTTCGCGGGCGCCAGCGTCACGGCGCGCAGCAGGTCGATCAGCGGCGCGGCGCGGTCGTGATGCAGGCCCAGCAGCGCCGGCAGCAGGGTCTCCAGGCCCACGGCGCCCGGCGCGGCCTCATCGAACGGCAGGCGCTTGTCTTCGGCTGGCGCGGGGGCGTGGGCGGAAACGACGATGTCGATCAGGCCGCCGGTCAGGCCGTCGATCAGGGCCTGGCGGTCCTCCTCGCAGCGCAGGGGCGGGTTCAGCTTGTAGAATGTGCGGAAGTCGCCGATGTCGAGCTCATTGAAGCTCAGGTGGTTGATCGAGGCCGTGGCCCACACCGGCAGGCTGTTCAGCTTGGCGCGGGACAGGCTGTCCAGGGCGTCGGCGGTGGTGATCTGGTCCACCAGCAGGCGCGCGCCGGTGAGCTCCACCAGGGCGAGGTCGCGCTCCAGCATGATCCGCTCGGCGATCGCCGGGGCGGAGGGCAGGCCCAGGCGGCCGGCGAACTCGCCTTCCGTCGCCGCGGCGCCCGCCATCAGATGCGGATCGGCGGGGCGATGGGCCACCAGCGTATGGAAGCCGTTGGCGTAGGCCATCACCCGCCGCAGCACGCGGGAGTCCTGGATGGAGCGATCGGCGTCCGTCACATAGACAGCGCCGGCCTCGTGCATCAGGCCGATCTCGGCCATCTGCTCGCCCTTGAGGCCCTTGGTCGCGGCGCCGGCCGGATAGACGTGGACCAGGCCGATATCGCGGGCGCGGCGCAGGATGAAGTCCACCATGGCCGGCTCGTCGATCACGGGATCGGTGTCGGGCTGCAGCACGATGGACGTCACCCCGCCGGCGGCGGCGGCGCGGGCGGCGGATTTCAGAGTCTCCTTGGTCTCGGCCCCTGGCTCGCCGGTCTTGACCCGCAGGTCGATCAGACCGGGGCAGAGCAGGGCGCCGCCGCAGTCGATGATCTCGAGGTCGCCCGACGGCGCGGCCAGGTCCGGGCCCTGCAGCACGTCGGCGATCAGGCCATCGCGGATCACCAGGACGCCGGGGCCGTCATAGCCGCTCTCGGGATCCACCAGGCGGGCGTTGGTGAAGGCGGCCGGCCGCGCGGCGGTCATGGCGCGTTCTCCAGGCGGCGGGCGAGACAGGCGAGGACGGCCATGCGCACGGCCACGCCCATTTCCACCTGGTCCTGGATCAGGCTGATCTCCGCATCGTCGGCCACGCCCGATTCGATCTCGACGCCCCGGTTCATCGGCCCTGGGTGCATGACCTTCACGTGCGGCGCGGCCCTGGCCAACTTCTCGCGGTCCAGGCCGTAGAAACGGAAATACTCGCGCACGGAGGGGATGAAAGAGCCCTGCATCCGTTCCAGCTGCAGGCGCAGCATCATCACGACGTCCACGCCGTCGATGCCGTGGCGCATGTCGTGATGGATCTCGGGACCCCAGCGGTCCACGCCGGCCGGCATCAGGGTGGGCGGTCCGACCAGGCGGATGTGGGCGCCCAGGAGCTGCAGCAGGGCGACGTTGGAGCGGGCCACGCGGCTATGCAGCACGTCGCCGCAGATGGCGATGGTCAGGCCCTCCACCTCTCCGAAGGCGCGGCGCAGGGACAGGGCGTCCAGCAGGGCCTGGGTAGTATGTTCGCGCCAGCCATCGCCGGCGTTGATCACGCTGCAGCTCACTTTCTGGGACAACAGCGACGCCGCGCCCGAACCAGAGTGACGCACCACCAGAAGGTCTGGCTTCATGGCGTTCAGGGTGACCGCCGTGTCGATCAGGGTCTCGCCCTTGGTCATGGACGAGCTGCGCGGGCTCATGTTGACCACATCGGCCCCCAGCCGCTTGCCGGCGAGTTCGAACGAGCTCTGGGTGCGGGTCGAGCTTTCGAAGAAGAGATTGACCAGGGTCCGCCCACGAAGGAGCGAGAGCTTCTTCTCTTTCTGACGGTTGATGGCCACGAAGCCGTCCGCCAGGTCGAGCAGGGCGAGGGCGTCCGGACGGTTCAGGCCGTCGACGCCGATCAGGTGCCTTTGGGGGAACGGGAAGACGCGGGCCGCGATCGAGTTCTCGATGTCTGCGCCGCTGTTCATCGAAGGGGACGCTATAGGCGCCCGCCCGGATCCTCACAAGTGGATTAGTGCCCACGGCGCGCGCCGCCGCCACCTCCTGTACGCCGCCGCGGCCCATGCTACCGTCGCCATTCGCCAATGGAGCCGCCGAATGACCGCCACCGACCGTCGAGAGCTTCTGGCCTCCGTCGCCTCCCTCGGGCTGACCGCCATCGCAGGCGGCGCGGTCGCCAAGGCCGCCGGACCCCCGGTCGCATCGGGGCGGCCCGTGACCGAGACCATGTTCGGCGTGAGCGTCACGGATCGCTATCGCTGGATGGAGGACCCCAAGGATCCGGAGTGGACGCCCTATCTGATGGGCCAGAACGCCTATGCCCGGAAGGTGCTGGCGGCGATCCCGGGGCGGGAAGCCCTGGCGGTGCGGATCGGGACATACTCGGCGGGCCTTACCGCCGTCGGGGCCTTGCAGGTCGCGGGGCCCTATATCTTCACCCAGGTGCGGCCGGCGGGGGCCAACACCTACAAGCTCTACGTTCGCGAGGGGTTGCACGGAACGGATCGGCTGTTGATTGACCCTGACGCCCTGGCCAGCGGGTCAACACACTATTCCCTGGACTACTGGCAGCCGTCTCCCGACGGCAAGTACGTGGCCTATGCGACCTCGCCCGCGGGCTCGGAAGATTCGACCCTGCGGATCCTGGAAACGGTCACGGGAGCGATCCTGCCCGAGGCGATCGACCGGGCCCAGGCCGGCAGTCCGTCCTGGCTTCCCGACGGATCGGCGGTGTTCCTGAACCGGCTGAAGGAAGGCTCCAAGCACGGCGATCCCGACCACTACCTCGACAGCGTGGTGTGGCTGCACCGGCTGAGGACTGATCCCGCCACGGACCCGAAGGTCATGACCAAGGGGCTGGACCCGGTCGTGGTCATGCAGGACATCGACTTCCCGATCATGGGGGCCCAACCGGGCAGCGACATCGCCCTCGGCGTCGTCGCGCGGGGCGTGCAGAACGAGGTGGAGCTCTACACGTCGCCCCTGACGGCGGCGGCCGCCGGCAAGCCGGCGTGGACAAAGGTCTGCGGGACCGAGGACGCGGTCACCAACTTCACCCTGAGGGGTCAGGACCTCTACCTTCTGACCCACAAGGACGCGCCGCGCTTCAGGATCGTCAAGACGACCGCGGCCGCGCCGGCCTTCGCCAACGCCGTGGAAGTCGTGCCGCAGGGCGCCGGAGTGCTGAAGGGCCTCGTCGCGGCCAGGGACGGGATCTACCTGCTGGCGACCGAGGCGGGGCTCGGCAAGGTGATGCGCCTGGCGCCCGACGGCGGGATCACGATCTTGAAGCTGCCCTACGCGGGGTCGGTGGGCTCCCTGTTCGCCGATCCCCTGCAGGACGGCTGCTGGTTTTCCCTGGAGAGCTGGGTCCGGCCGCCGGTGATCTGCCGCGGCGCGCCAGACGGAACGGTCACTGTCACGGACATCGCGCCCAAGCCCGCCTTTGACGTCTCCAAATACGAGAGCCGCGAGGTCATGGTCCCGGCCCGGGACGGGGTGAAGGTTCCCCTGTCGATCATCTACGGCAAGGGCCTGAAGCGGGACGGGTCGGCGCCGCTCTACCTGCAGGCCTACGGCGCCTATGGCGTCGACATCGATCCGGCGTTCACGCCGCGCCTCCTGTCCTGGCTGGACCTCGGGGGGGTCATGGCGGTGGCGCACGTGCGCGGCGGCGGCGAACTCGGGGAAGACTGGCACAAGGCCGGACAGAAGCTGACCAAGCCCAACACCTGGCGCGATTGCATCGACTGCGCCCGCTGGCTGATCGCCGGCAAATGGACCCGTCCGGGCAAGCTGGCGGTGGAGGGGACCTCCGCCGGAGGGATCATGATCGGCCGCTTCCTGACCGAGCGGCCGGACCTGCTGGCCGTCGCCATCGTGCGAGTCGGGGATTCCGACGCCGCCCGCTCGGAGTTCATGGAGTCCGGCCCGGCCAACATCCCCGAGTTCGGAACGGTAAAGGAAGCGGACGGACTGAAGGGGCTGCTCGAGATGGACGCCTATCAGCACGTCAAGGACGGGACACACTATCCGGCGGTGATGCTCACCACGGGCCTGACCGATCCCCGCGTCGCCAATTGGGAGGCCGGCAAGTTCACCGCCCGCCTGCAGGCGGCGAGCCGGTCGGGCAAGCCGGTCATCCTGCGCGTCGAGACGGACGCCGGCCACGGGGTAGGCTCCACCCGCAAGCAGCGCGACGAGGAGAGCGCCGACACCTACGCTTTCATTCTGTGGCAGACCGGCGATCGCCGCTTCCAGCCGCATGCACGGCGCTGAGGCGTCCGCTCGCGCGTCTGTTGTGGATAATGTGTGGACGAGGCGATTTGGCCACTCGCCAACGTGGTTAGTTTTTACTAACCACGTCTTCATGTCCCGCGAACCCTGGATGAGACTCTTCGACGCCTTCGGCGACCCCACGCGCCGGGCCATTTTCGAGCGACTGTGGCGCAGGCCCATGGCGGTGGGCGAACTCGCCCAGGGCCTCCCGGTCACGCGCTCGGCGGTGTCCCAGCACCTCAAGGTCTTCAAGGACCTGGGGCTGGTGGCGGCCCGCCCCCAAGGCTCCCGCCGCGTCTATGCGATCGAGCCCGCGGGGCTTTGGCCTCTGCGCAGCTGGGTGGAGGGGCACATGCCGCTGGGCAGCCTAGCCAGCCGCGGCCAGCCGGTCGAGCGCCCCCTGAAGGATGTAGGCGGCGGCCGCCTTGTCCACGAGTTCGAGACGCCGGTGGCGGGTTAGGTCCGCTTCGGCGGTCAGCATCCGCTGAACGGCCGCGGTCGACAGCCGCTCGTCCCAGAACGCGATCGGCAGGTCCCTCAGCCGCAGGAGATTCCGGGCGAAGGCGCGAACGGACTGACAGCGGCCGCCTTCGGTTCCGTCCATGTTGATCGGCAGGCCGATAACCAGGCCCCCGGCGCCGCGCCCCTCCATCAGCGTGAAGATGCGCTCGACGTCCTGGCTGAACTTGGTGCGGCGGATCAGCTCCAGCGGACTGGCGATGGTGCGGCGCAGGTCCGACGCCGCCACGCCGATGGTCTTCTCGCCGAGGTCCAGGCCCAGGAAGGGCGTCCGGGGCGGCGCGGTGTGAGGCAGATCGAGCAGGTCGACGACGGACATGGCCGCTTCCTAGACCATTTCCACCCCGAACGCCCATTGCATCGCAGCCGCCGGACGGGCTTGTCGCGCCGGGCGTCTGCGGCTAACCCCACGCCCGAGAGAGGACTGTTTCATGGCCATCGACGTCGCGACCGTCCGGCGGGTCGCCAGACTCGCCCACATCCGCGAACCTGAGGAACGGCTGGAGCCCCTGGCGCGCGAGCTGAGCGGAATCCTGGGCTGGATCGAACAGCTCAACGAGGTCGACACCGAAGGCGTTGAGCCCATGACCTCCGCCGTGGCCGCCAAGTTGCCCATGCGGGCCGATGTCGTCACCGACGGCGGCGACGCCGAGGCGATTCTGTCCAACGCCCCGGCCAAGGGCGACGGCTTCTTCATCGTGCCCAAGGTGGTGGAATGAGCGATCTGACCGGCCTGACGCTTAAGGCCGCCATCGAGGGCCTGAAGACCAAGGCCTTCACCTCGACCGAGATCACCCGCGCCCATGTCGACGCGGTTGAACGGGCGCGGCCGCTGAACGCCTATGTACTGGAGACGCCGGACAAGGCGCTGGCCATGGCCAAGGCGGCCGATGACCGGATCGCGACCGGCGAGGCGGGGCCGCTGGAAGGCGTGCCGCTCGGGATCAAGGACCTGTTCTGCACCCGCGGCGTACGCACCACCGCCGGATCGCGGATCCTCGAGAACTTCACCCCGACCTATGAGTCGACCGTCACTTCCAACCTGTGGAGGGATGGGGCGGTGATGCTGGGCAAGCTCAACATGGACGAGTTCGCCATGGGCTCGTCCAACGAGAGCTCCGCCTTCGGGCCGGTGGTCAATCCCTGGCGGGCGCATAATTCCAATCAGGCCCTGACGCCGGGCGGATCGTCGGGCGGTTCGGCCACGGCCGTGGCGGCGGACCTCTGCCTGGCGGCCACCGCGACCGACACGGGCGGTTCGATCCGCCAGCCGGCGGCCTTCACCGGCACGGTCGGGATCAAGCCGACCTATGGTCGCTGCTCGCGGTGGGGCGTGGTGGCCTTCGCATCGTCGCTGGATCAGGCCGGGCCCATCACCAAGACTGTCGAGGACGCGGCGATCCTGCTGCGTTCAATGGCGGGCCATGATCCGAAGGACTCCACCAGCCTGCCTGTCGATACGCCGGATTTCCAGAGTTACGTCGGCAAGTCGGTCAAGGGACTGCGCATCGGCGTGCCCAAGGAATACCGCGTCGACGGCATGCCAGCCGAAGTCGACGCCCTCTGGACGTCCGGGGTCGAGTGGCTCCGCGAGGCTGGCTGCGAAATCGTGGACGTGTCGCTGCCCCACACGCGGTTCGCGCTGCCCGCCTATTATATCGTGGCGCCTGCCGAGGCGTCGTCAAACCTCGCCCGATACGACGGCATGCGTTTCGGCCTGCGGGTGGACGGCAAGACCCTGACCGACGTGTATGAGGAGAGCCGAGGCCACGGCTTCGGCGATGAGGTGAAGCGCCGCATTCTGATGGGCACCTATGTGCTCTCGGCGGGCTACTACGACGCCTACTACCTGAAGGCTCAGAAGGTCCGCCGGCGGATCGCCGACGACTTCGACGCCGCGTTCCAGCGGGTCGACGCCCTGTTGCCCCCGACGGCGCCCTCCGCGGCCTTCGCCCTCGGGGATCGGACCGAAGATCCGGTCGCCATGTACCTCAACGACGTCTTCACCGTGACCGTGAACCTGGCCGGTCTGCCCGGCATCAGCATCCCGGCGGGGCTGGACGCCAAGGGCCTGCCGCTGGGCCTGCAGCTGATCGGCCGTGCGCTGGACGAGGGGACCCTGTTCTCCCTGGCGGGCGCGGTGGAGAAGGCCGCGAACTTCCGGGCCAAGCCTCAGCGCTGGTGGGCCTGAAAGCCGTCAGGCCGCTGAGGCCGTCTGCGCGGCGTGATCATTGGCAACTTCGGCGATGACCCGCAAAAGGTCCGACGCGGAGATCGGTTTGGCCAGGTGCCGGTCGGCGCCGGCCGCCTTGCCGGCTTCGATGTGCTCGGGCATGGCGTTGGCGGACAGGATGATGACGGGCGTCGCCGGCCGGGCGCACTCGCGCTCGTGCAGTCTGATGGTACGGGTGGCGGTCAGGCCGTCCATAACCGGCATCTGGATGTCCATCAGAACGATGTCGAACCGGTCGTGCAGATAGGCTTCCAGCGCCTCCTGGCCATTTTCCACGGAGACGCGCTCGGCGCCGACCTGATCCAGGATCATCTCGACGACACGGCGGTTGGTGGGATGATCGTCGACCACCAGCACCCTCAGGACGTGACCATCCTCGCCGGCGGACATGGGCGACACGGCGTCCCGTCCGGCGACGGCGGCCTGCGCGACCGGCGCGGCTTCGACCGGGGGAAGGTTCAGCGTCAGGGTGAAGACGGCGCCCTGGCCGGGCATGCTGGTGCAGTCGAGGTCGCCGCCGAGCAAGGCCGCGGCCTGCTTTGAGATGGCGAGGCCCAGCCCTGTGCCGCCATGGCGGCGGGTGTTGGAGCCGTCCCCCTGCTGGAAGCGCTCGAAGATGCGGGCCTTGAAGCCCTCGTCGAAGCCGACCCCGGTGTCGTGCACCGAAAAGCGGACGCCGTCCCCGCCGTCATCCGGGCGGTCGACCATCAGGCGGACTTCGCCTTCGTCGGTGAACTTCACCGCGTTGGACAACAGGTTGCCGAGGATCTGGCGCAGCCGGGTGGCGTCGCCGCGGACGCGGGCCTCAACGTCAGGGGCGATCACGACAGAGAAGCCGATATTCTTCTTGCGCGCCTGCAGCCGGTAGGGCGCGGCGGCGGTCTTCACGGCCTGCGCCACGCTGAAGACGTCGTTTGCGACGGTGATCTTGCTGCTCTCCAGCCGGGCGAGGTCGATGATGTCCGACACCAGGGCTTCAAGGGCCGAGCCGGATGTCCGGATGGTGTCCACCATATCCTTCTGGCGATCGTTCAGGTGAGTGCGGCCGAGCATCTCGGCGACGCCCATGACGCCGTTCAGGGGTGTGCGCAGTTCATGGCTGACGTTGGCGAGGAACTCGCTCTTGGCCCGGTTGGCGGCTTCGGCCTGATCACGCGCCTGCGCCAGCACCTCGGCGGCCCGGCGGAATTCGGTGACGTCCACGCAGATGGTGACGAGGCCGCCGTCGCGCGTTCGGCGCCGTTCGGCGCGCACCCAGCGATCTCCGTTCTGCGATTCGTCCGATCCGAGGCTATCGCGAGCGGCCAGGCGCTCGGCCAGCCAGGCTTCTTCCCCACCCGCCGCGACGGGGTGCGCGCCGGCTTTAAGGTTGCCTTCGAGGATCTCCCGGAATGTCTGGCCTTCTTCCAGAACGCCCGCCGGATCGACCAGTTCGGCGTAGCGCGGGTTCCAGATGATGACGCGGTCCTCCGCGTCGAAGAAGGCGATGCCTTCCGCCATGGGCTCGATGGCGTCGCGCAGCTGCGCCAGGGCGCTGCGTCGGCTGGTGCTCTCGATGACTGCCAGACCGGCCGCGGCGACGGCGATGAGGGCTGCGCCAGCCGCCAGGCTCGCAGAAAACGTGTTATGGGTGTCGAAGGCAAGAAACGAAGCCGCCAAGCACAGAGCGCCGGCGATAATCGCCACACGCACCTGCTTGTGCCCCGCAACGCTCGCTGCGATCTTAAGCACTTAGACCCCCCAACCACTACGGCGTGCATCAGTAAGGACGACTGATAAAGAATTCCTTTCCGCGTCAACTTGACGCACGAGGCGCTCGCGGCCAATGCCCACAAGGGCCGGCGAGCGCCTCCGGCCGGGCCGAACCCGGCGTGTCGCTTAAGACTCGTCCTGAACGCGGAATGCACAATCCATCTTTTCGGATGCCCACGCAGGTGTATGCAGACCCCATGAGCGACACATCGAAACTGATCGACGGCCGCACCGGCCCCTGGGAGATCGTCATCGGCCTGGAAGTCCACGCCCAGGTGGCTTCGAAGTCCAAGCTGTTCTCCGGGGCGGCGGTGGGCTTCGGCGCGGGCCCGAACGAGCAGGTGAGCTTGGTCGACGCCGCCATGCCGGGCATGCTGCCGGTGATCAACCAGTACTGTGTTGAGCAGGCCGTCCGCGCCGGACTGGGCCTCAAGGCCCAGATCAACACATGGTCCCGCTTCGACCGGAAGAACTACTTCTATCCGGACCTGCCGTCCGGCTATCAGATCAGCCAGTACAAGGACCCCATCGTCGGGGAAGGCGAAGTTGTGGTCGAGCGCGACGACGGCTCGACCTTCATCGTCCGGATCGAGCGGCTGCATCTTGAGCAGGACGCCGGCAAGTCGATCCACGACCTGGACCCCAACTGGACCTACGTCGACCTGAACCGCGCCGGCACGGCCCTCATGGAGATCGTGTCCCGGCCGGACATGCGCTCGGCGGAAGAGGCCTCGGCCTATGTGAAGAAGGTGCGCTCGATCCTGCGCTACCTCGGCGCCTGCGACGGCGACATGGAGAAGGGCAACCTGCGCGCCGATGTGAACGTCTCGGTGCGCCGTCCGGGCGAGGACCTGGGCACCCGTTGCGAGATCAAGAACGTCAACTCCTATCGCTATATCCAACAGGCGATCGAGCACGAGGCGCGCCGACAGGTGGAGCTGCTCGAGGACGGCGTGGCGATCCGCCAGGAGACCCGGCTCTTCGATCCCCACAAGGGGGAGACGCGCTCGATGCGGTCCAAGGAGGAAGCCCACGACTACCGGTACTTCCCCGATCCGGACCTTCTGCCGCTGGAGCTCGATCCGGCCTGGATCAAACAGATCGAAGCCAGCCTGCCCGAACTGCCCGACGCCAAGAAGGCCCGGCTGCAGTCGCAGTATGGGCTGTCGGTCTACGACGCCGGCGTACTGGTGATCGAAGCGGGCAGGGCGGCCCTGTTCGAAGCCGTGGCGGTGGGCCATGACCCCAAGCAGGTGGCCAACACCATCACCCAGTCGGTCCTGACTTTCGCGAATGCGTCAGGCGAGGAGGTCACAGCCGAGGGCGTCGGGCCGATCACCTCCCTGATGCTGTCGGATTATCACCAGCTCATCGACGACGGGGTGATCTCGAGTAAGATCGCCAAGGAGGTCTTCGAGCGCATGGCCGCCGGTGAGGGCGCGCCGCGCGCAATCGTGGAAAAGCACGGCCTGGTGCAGGTCAGCGACACCGGCGCCATCGAAGCGATGGTGGACAAGATCATCGCCGCCAATCCGGACAAGGCCGCCCAGGTGAAGGACAAGCCCCAGGCCATCGGCTGGTTCGTCGGTCAGGTCATGCGCGAGACGGGCGGCAAGGCCAACCCCGCCGCCGTCAACGACATCCTGAAAGCGAAACTGGGACTCTGACCTCAGTAGAAGACGTCAGGCACGACTTCGACCACGCGTCCCGTGCGCCAGTTCACGAGCAACAGGTCGTCGCGCACCCTGATCCAGCGGTAGCCCCGGTGGGCCGGGCGCACCCGGATTCCAAACGCGAACGGATCGACCGCGTAGCCGCCGGAGAGAAAGAGCCGCGGCACCATTGCGCCGACGGCATAGCGTTCGTAGGTCCAGCCACGGGGCGCATCCCACGCCGGTCCGTGCAGGCGGCCGAATTCGCGGCCGCCGTAGCGGAAGCTGCCATGCTCCCAGCGATCGCCCCGGCGGTCATGGCCGGAGTAGTCGCGCCGATCGTGGTCGCCATGGCGGTCGCCTTGGTCGTGCCGGTCAGGTTGGGCGGCGGCAGCGCCAGCCACCAGGCTGAACGCCGCAAAGCTCATGAGCCACGTCTTCATGAGGTCGAAGTCTCCATTGTTGGGTCGCCGGCCTTGCGGCCGCGCTCGGTGTTTAACGACGGACGCGCGCCAGGGTTCCGGTTCAATCGGCCGATGCCGCGCCCGCCTGGCGGGATGCTGTCCAGTCGGGAAAGGACACGACGCCCGGCGGCGTCGCAATCTCGGTCCGGACAAGCTCCAGCGCGAGGGGCGCGAAGTCCTCGGGCGCCGGAAGGGTCATCGGATCCTCGCCGGGAAAGGCGCGGGCGCGCATGAGCGTGCGCATGGGCCCGGGGTTGGCGACCGCGATCCGGATCTGCGTGTGCTCCACCTCTTCGGCGTAGACCGCGGCCATGGCCTCAAGGCCCGCCTTGCTCGCGGCGTAGGCCCCCCAGAAGGCGCGCGGCCGTCGGGCGGCGCCGCTGGTCAGGAACAGGACCCGTCCCGCCGCGGACTGGCGCAGCAACGGGTCCATGGACCGGATCAGGCGATAGTTCGCCGTGAGATTCACGGTCAACACCTGGTCCCACACGGGCGGGTCCAGGTGAGCGAGCGGCGTGGTCACGCCCAGCAGCCCGGCGGCGCCGACCAGGATGTCGAGCCGCCCCCATCGCTCGTAGATCACCCCGCCCAGCCGGTCGATATCGGCGCCTTCGCGCAGGTCAAGCGGGACGAGGGTGGGGCGTTCGCCCCCCGAGGACTGGACAGCGTCGTCCAGCTCTTCCAGCGCACCTTGGGTGCGGCCGACCGCGATGACGTGCGCGCCGGCGCGCGCAAAGCCCAGCGCGATCGCACGGCCGATGCCGCGCGTCGCACCAGTGACGAGCGCAATGCGCCCTTCGAGAATGGGGCCGGGAGATTGATCTGGGGTCACGCCCGCCTTCTAGCCACAAAGGCGCAGACGTGCACGACCCTCTTTGATCTTGTTGTCCCTAGCGTTCGTCCGTGCGCGATGCGCTCGATCGGCCGCCTCCGTGCGACGCCTCGCCGCCCTTGCGGCCGGCCGCCGCGGCGAGATCACGGTCCTGCGAGAAGCTGCGCTTCTCGTCGGGCACGCTGGCCCCGCCCTTACGGGCGATCTCCCGGCGACGCTCGGCGTCCATGGCGGCGAAGCCGCGTTTGGCAGCTTTGCGAATGGGTTGGTCCTGAAGCATGTCCGACTCCTTCATGAGCGGGTGCGCGTCCGGATGGCCCGCACGCCGCGACTGACCACAACCTGGGCCGTCACATCCAGAACGATTGGCGGGCGCTTTTGGTTCGCGCCTTTCTACGCAAAATATTCGTGCGGTCGCCTGAAGGTCTAGATCAGGCCCCTGATCTTAAGATCTTCGATCACCCTGTCGGCCGCCGCGGCGGCCGTCAGATCTTCGGTCCGCAGCACGAGTTCGGGCGCCTCCGGCGGCTCGTAGGGCGACGTCACGCCGGTGAAGTTGGCGATCTCTCCCTTGAGCGCCTTGGCGTAGAGGCCTTTCGGATCCCGCTTGATGCAGTCCTCGATCGGGGTGTCGACGAAGATTTCCACGAAATCCCCTTCCGGCAGCAGCTCGCGCACCATGCCCCGCTCGGCGCGGAACGGAGAAATGAACGAGCAGAGCACCACCAGGCCGGCGTCGACGAAAAGCTTGGCCACCTCGCCCACGCGGCGGATGTTCTCAACCCGGTCCGCGTCGGCGAAACCCAGGTCGCGGTTCAGTCCGTGGCGGACGTTGTCCCCGTCCAGCAGGAAGGTGCGCACGCCGTGTTCGTAGAGCTGGCGCTCGACCAGGTTGGCGATGGTGGACTTGCCCGACCCTGACAGCCCTGTGAACCAGAGCACCGCCGGCCGGTGTCCGTTCAGCTTCTCGCGCTCGGCGCGGCCGATCAGGTTGGCGTGCTGGTGGATGTTGCTGGCCCGCCGCAGGCCGAAGCTGATCATGCCGGCGCCCACGGTGGCGTTGGTGTAGCGGTCGATCAGGATGAAGGCGCCGGTCTCGCGGTTGTCGGCGTACGGGTCGAAGGCGATGGGCCGGCCGGTGGACAGATTGCAGAAACCGATCTCGTTGAGCGCAAGCGTGCGGCCGGCCAGGTGCTCCAGGCTGTCCACGTCGACCTTATGCTTCAGGGCGGTGATCCGGACCGGGACGTACTGCATGCCAATGCGGATAAGGTAGGAGCGGCCGGGCAGCAGGGGCTCCTCGGCCATCCACAGGATGTGCGCCGCGAACTGGTCGGCCACCTCCGGTCGGGCGGTCGGTTCCACCAGCAGATCGCCGCGGGCGATGTCGACTTCGTCCTCCAGCGTGATGGTCACCGCGTCGCCGGCGCGCGCCTCGGGCAGGTCGCCGTCGTAGGTGACGATGCGCGCCACCTTGGAGTCCCGGCCCGAACCGGCCACGACGATCTTGTCGCCCTGGCGGATCACGCCGGTCGCGACCGTGCCGGAGAAACCCCGGAAATCCAGGTTCGGCCGGTTGACCCATTGCACCGGGAACCGGAAGGGCTTGGCCGCCTCGACGCTTTCCACGTCTATGGCTTCCAGGTGTTCCAGCAGGGTCGGGCCCGAGTACCAGGGCATGTGTTCGGAGCGCATGGTGACGTTGTCGCCGAACCGCGCCGACATCGGGATGGGCGTCAGGGTCGTGAATCCGAGGGTCTCGGCGAAGGCGCGATAGTCCGCGACGATGCGGTGGAACACACCCTCATCGTAGGCCATCAGGTCGATCTTGTTCACGGCGACGACGACGTGCTTCACGCCCAGCAGCGAGCAGATGTAGCTGTGCCGCTTGGTCTGGGTCAGCACGCCCTTGCGGGCGTCGACCAGGATCACCGCCAACTCGCAGTTGGACGCGCCGGTGGCCATGTTGCGGGTGTACTGCTCGTGGCCGGGGGTGTCGGCCACGATGAACGACCGCTTCTCGGTGGTGAAGAAGCGATAGGCGACATCGATGGTGATGCCTTGCTGGCGCTCGGCCTCCAGGCCGTCCACCAGGAGCGCGAAGTCGATGTCCTCGCCGACCGTGCCATGGCGCTTGGAGTCGCGCTCCAGGGCCGCGAGCTGGTCTTCGAAGATCAGCTTGGTGTCGTAGAGCAGCCGCCCGATCAGGGTCGACTTGCCGTCGTCCACCGATCCGCAGGTCAGAAAGCGCAGCAGCCCTTTGGAGGCCTGGTCGGCGCCGAGGGTCGAAATGGAGTCGGCCATCAGAAGTAGCCCTCGCGCTTCTTCTTCTCCATCGAGGCGCTCTCATCGGAGTCGATAAGCCGCCCCTGCCGCTCGGACGTGGTGGCGGCCAGCATCTCGATGATGATGTCGTCGATGGTCTCGGCGTGGGATTCCACGGCCGCGCTCAGGGGATAGCAGCCAAGCGAGCGGAAACGGACCCAGCGCTTCTCTTCCTTTTCGCCGGGCAGCAGCGGCATCCGCTCGTCGTCGCGCATGATCAGCATGCCGTCGCGCTGCACCACGGGCCGTTCGGCGGCCAGGTACAGGGGCACGATCGGCAGGTTCTCGGCCTTGGTGTACTCCCAGATGTTGAGCTCGGTCCAGTTGGACAAGGGGAAGACGCGGATCGATTCCCCCTTGGCGATCTTGGTGTTGTACAGGCGCCAGAGTTCCGGGCGCTGGTTGCGCGGGTCCCAGGCGTGCCCGGCCGACCGGAACGAAAAGATCCGCTCCTTGGCCCGGCTCTTTTCCTCATCGCGGCGCGCGCCGCCGAACGCCGCATCGAAGCCGTAGAGATCCAGCGCCTGCTTCAGGGCTTCGGTCTTCATCACCTGGGTGTGCAGCGACGAGCCGGAAGCGATGGGATTGATCCCGCGCTTCACGCCGTCCTCATTGGTGTAGACGAGCAGCTTCACGCCGTAGCGCTCGGCCACCGTATCGCGGTGGCTGATCATGTCCTTGAATTTCCAGGTCGTATCGACGTGGAGCAGGGGGAAGGGCGGCTTGGACGGAAAGAAGGCCTTGGCGGCGAGATGCAGCATCACGCCGGAGTCCTTGCCGATGGAATAGAGCATCACCGGATTGTCGAACGCCGCCGCCACTTCGCGGATGATCTCGATGGATTCAGCCTCAAGCCGCCGCAGGTGATGCGGCAGGCTGGCGCTCCGCGTCTGCGCGCGGTCCGCGACCTTGGTCGATGTGGACATCTGAACGCTAAACTCCCCGGGAAGGCGATCCCGCTCCCGCACCCAAGAGCACATGCGCCGAAAGGTGGCCACCCCAACGTCCCTCGACGCAGGCATTAGAAAATCTGATCTCCACGTCCGGCGCAGGCCCTTGTCGGGCTCCCGCGGGAAGGGCCGCGCCGACGGACATGCCGCCGAAATCCGCTAGGCGGGCGACCTGATCCGGCTCAGGGATGTCCGGCCTTTTCCTCGCCCTTGCTCCTGGCGACGAGCCGCTCGGCGGCGGTATTGGGCAGTTCGGCCCTGGTGAGGCGGCCGTCGTGATCCTTGTCGAGCATCGCGAACCGGCGACGCGCGGCGGCGGCGGCCTCCGCAAGGGAGACCTTGCCATCGAAATCGGTGTCGGCCGCGGACACCGGTTCGTGTTCGCCGGTCACGCTGTAGAAGGACGCTCCGTTGGTCGCCGGGAACAGGCCCCGCGGCTGCGCGTCCTCGGCGGCCGTGCGGGACGCCCTTTCACCGGCTTCGGCCTCCCGTTCCTGGCGCTCGATGCCGGTCGCGGGAAGGTCCGGGATGTCGCGGGCGGTCAGGCCCGCCACGCGCGGCAGGATCTCGGGCGCGATCTTCTGTTCGTAGGCGGAGAGTTCCGCGCCGTCGACGACGCCGTCTCCGTTGGCGTCAAGCCGTTTGAAGAACGCCGTCGCGTCGGCGGTGAACTCCTCGAGCGAGAGCGCGCCGTCGTGATTGGAATCGGCCCGCGCGAACCAGGCGGCCACGGGATAGGGATCGTCGGCGCGGCCCCGAAAGGGCTCGCCGGCCGGGCTGATGAAGACATTGATGGTCACGCGGGGCGGGATGGCCTGGGGCGACTGACAGGCGACCAGCATCGCGCAGGCTGCAATCGCCAGGCCGAGGACCCCGTGGCGCGTCGTGGCGGCGTCAGGCATGCAAACCCGCCAGGATGGAATCGGATACGAAGGCGTTGGATCTCCGTTCCTCACCGAACGTCGAGGTCGGCCCGTGGCCGGGAACGAATTGCACGTCGTCGCCCAGCGGCCAGAGCTTTCCGGTGATCGAAGCGATCAGGGTGTCGTAGTCGCCGCGTGGGAAGTCGTAGCGACCGATCGAGCCCCGAAACAGCACGTCGCCCACCTGGGCGAAGCGGGCCTGGCGATGGAAGAACACCACGTGGCCGGGGGTGTGGCCAGGACAGTGGATCACCTCGAACACGGTCTCTCCGAGCCGGACCGTGTCGCCGTCGTCCAGCCAGCGGTCCGGCGTGAAGCTGCGCGCCTCGGGCAGGCCCCACGTGGCGCCGGTGGTGTCGATGCCGTCGATCCAGAACTGGTCGTCAGGGTGGGGGCCCTCGATCGGCGCGCCGGTCCGGTCCCGAAGCTCGGCGGCGCCGCCGCAGTGGTCCAGGTGACCGTGAGTGACCCAGATCTTCTCGATCCTGAGCTTGCGGCTCTCGACCAGCCTCAGGATGCCGTCGATCT
>FTHA01001687.1_pt1 | contig 63857 bp, 60 predicted proteins | sample 1640771 | NCBI WGS metagenome assembly FTHA01 (sample SAMEA3914789, study PRJEB12502) | metagenome | biome: forest; material: soil | place: Canada | collected 2011-07-03 | depth 0.3 m | reverse complement strand
CCCCTACGCGCCCCTGCAGGACAAGCCGACGTGCACCCGCGCCGAACTCGAGGCGGCGCCAAGCAGCAGGCCGACGAGAAGTAATTGTTTGATCACGGCATTTCCCCCTGACGATCAGCTGTTCAGGCGCGACCGCCCGCCGGATGAGCCCCGCGCCCGCGCAGGTCCCTGTTCATCCATGCGTTGCGTTCGGCGCACATCCGCCTTGAAGACCCAGGATGCACAGACGGCGACGGACGGCAACGCCCGACGGATCTAGACCGCGCTGGAGTGCAGCCCCTCGACGCGAGAGCCCGGCGCCAGGATGGGCGGAGCCTTGTTGAGCTGCTCGATGGCGAAGCCTGCCGCGGACTTGTAGCCCGCCATGAACGCGGCGCGTTCCTCGGGCGCGATGACCTCGTCGATGTTGTCGAACGCCCCGCCGCACCGGTCGTCGACCAGATTGAGCAGGCCGAACGGTCCCGCGCCGCGGTTGCGCAGGATCACCTGCGAGATCGGCCCGCACAGCCTGGCGTCAAACGCGGCCAGGGCGTCGGCGCTCACCCCGTATTCGACCAGGCAGGCGCCCAGCACCCGGGCGTCGACGATGGCCTGGCTCGCGCCGTTGGAGCCGGTGGGATACATCGCGTGGGCGGCGTCGCCCATCAGGGCCACCGGTCCGTCCTGCCAGGTGGGGATCGGGTCGCGGTCGATCATCGGGTTTTCGAAGGCCGCGTCCGCGCCCCGGATCAGGGCGGGGACGTCCAGCCAATCCCAGGTCCAATCGTCGAAGTGGTGGATGAAGTCCGAAATCTCGACCTGGCGGAACCAGCCGCTCTGCTTCCAGCCCTCGGCGTTGTCCATGGTGACCTCGGCGATCCAGTTGATCAGGGCGAGGCCCGTGCGAGGGTCGGGGTGGGAGATCGGATAGAAGACGATCCTGTGGCGATGGGTGCCCAGGCCGACGAAGGACGCCCCGGTCCTGATCGGCTTGGCCCAGGTGGCGCCCCGCCACATGACCGCGCCGCCCCAGTGGATCGGGGGCTGCCGGGGGTGCATCTGGCTCCTCACCGCCGAGTGGATGCCGTCCGCGCCGATCAGAAGGCGTCCGTGCGCTTCGGAGGTCCCGCCGTCGGCGTGTTCGAGCAGGGCCGTCACCCCGCCGTCGGCCGTCTTGCGGTACCCGGCGACCCGGCTGCCGAGCCGCAAGACGTCCGGGCCCGCCCGCTGCAGGAGCGTGTCATGCAGCAGCATGTGGAACTTGCCGCGGTGGACGGCGTACTGGGGCCAGTTGTAGCCGGCGGAGAGGCCGCGGGGTTCGGAGTAGATGTCGGCGCCGTTGAGGCCGACCAGCGCCCACTCCTCGGCGAGCATGCCCACGGCAGCCATGGCCGCCTCGCCGATGCCCAGGTCGTAGAGCTCGCGCACGGCATTGGGTTGCAGGTTGATGCCCACGCCCAGGGGGCGCATTTCCCGGACCGCCTCGTAGACGACGCAGGGCACGCCGATCTGCTGGAGGGTCAGCGCCGTCGCCAGGCCGCCGATGCCGCCCCCGGCGACAATCACAGGATCTTCCCTCATCGACCAGGCCCGCCCCGAAAACCGTCGTATCTTCCAGGCCCCGGTCTTGTTGACCGCTTCCAGCCCGATCGTTCGCCGCCCCACTTTGCACGGCCGTCTTGGGCGGCAAAGGGTCCAGATAAGCTTGTTTCGATTGGACTTCGCGAAACCGGCGAGGTTTTCGGAAGAATGGCGCGCCCGGAGCGATTCGAACGCCCGACCCCCAGATTCGTAGTCTGGTGCTCTATCCAGCTGAGCTACGGGCGCGCGCCAGCCTATCGGCGAGGGCGCAGTACCTAGTCGCTGGCGGGCGCGGAGGCAAGGCGCGATCTGGCGGAATATGCGCGACCTAAGGCCGCCCGGAGGAACCAATCCCCGCCCCGGCGCTTCCTCCGATGACGGTGGGGCGAATTGGCCGTCGTGTTACCGAAGGGAATGATCATGGACAGCAACCGCGTTGCGGGTGGGCTCAAGCAGGCAGCGGGCCGTTTCGAAGACGCCGCGGGCGCCCTCGCGGGCGACGTGCGCACCCAACTCGACGGCAAGGGCCGCCAGGTCGTGGGCCAGGTCCAGGGCGCCTATGGCGAGGCGCTCGACACCGTGCGCGCGGCCTTCAACCGCAATCCGATCGGGGCGGTGCTGGCCATCGCCGGGGTGGGGCTGCTGCTGGGTCTGATTTCGTCGCGGCGGTGAGGCGCGGCTGACTCTCGCCTCCCTTCCCCCTCGATGGGGGAGGGGAACGATTCTTTGGACGCGCGGTCCTTCAGAACCGTTCGAAATAGAGCTCGATGAGGCGGCGATAGAGGCCGGCCAGGACCTCAAGGTCGGCGACCGGCGTGTGTTCGTCCACGGCGTGCATTGAGGCGCCCACCAGACCCAGTTCCACCACCGGGCAGAGCTGGCGAATGAAGCGCGCGTCGGACGTGCCGCCGCTGGTGGAGAGTTCCGGCTCTCGGTCCAGGACCTGTCGGCAGGCCTCGCGGATCACGTCCACGAACGGCCCGGGCTCGGTCAGGAAAGCCTCGCCCGAGACCTGGACGGCCAGGCCCACCTTGCCCTCGAAGCTGGCCTGCACCGCCGCGCACTCGGCCATCAGCCAGTCCGACAGGGTCTGTCCGGTGTGGGCGGGATTGAAGCGGATGTTCAGCCGCGCCGCGGCCCGGGCGGGAATGACGTTGGTGGTCGGGTTGCCGACATCGACGGAGGTGACCTCCAGGTTGGACGACTGGAACTCAGGATAGCCGTCGTCCAGCGGCCGCGCCTGCAGCCGGGCCAGAAGGTTGATCAGCGGGGGCAGGGGGTTCAGGGCGCGGTGGGGATAGGCCACGTGCCCCTGGCGGCCGTCCACGGTGATCTCCGCGTTCAGGCTGCCGCGGCGGCCGATCTTGACCATGTCGCCCAGGACGGCGCTGGAGGACGGTTCGCCCACCACGCAGTGGTCGATCCGCTCGCCGTCGGCCAGCAGGGTCTCCACGACCCGGCGCGTGCCGTCGACGGCCACGCCCTCCTCGTCGCCGGTGATCAGCAGGGACAGCGAGCCCTTGGGCGCGCCGGCCGCCAGGATCTGCGAGGCCGCCGCGATGAAGGCGGCGATCCCGCCCTTCATGTCCGCGGCGCCCCGGCCATAGAGCATCCCGCCGTCCACCAGGCCCTCGAATGGACCATGCCGCCAGGCCGCCTCGTCCCCGGGCGCGACCACGTCGGTGTGGCCGGCGAAGCAGAGGTTGGGGGATGAGGTCCCGCGCCGGGCGTAGAGGTTCTCGATCTCGCCGAAACGCAGACGCCGGCAGGTGAAGCCGAGGCCCTCCAGGGCGCGCTGGGCGACGTCCATGGCGCCGGCGTCCAGTGGCGTGACGGACGGACGGCGGATCAGCGCCTGGGCGAGCTCGACGGGATCGATGAGGGCCATGCAGGGCGAGTAGCGCGCCGGGATGCGTGGCGCAATCGCGGCCAAGACGGCGGCGGCGGGCTGGGCCATCCTGTCGCCATGAGCCTGACCGACCCCCGCCAGCGCGCCCTGGCCCTGATTGAACGCCGCCTGTTCCAGCCCCTGACGCTCGGCGAGCTCGCCGCCGAGAGCGGCCTGTCGCCCTTCCACCTCTGCCGCCTGTTCACCGCCGTCCTCGGCGAGGGGCCCATGGCCTATGTGCGCCGCCGACGGCTGGTGGGCGCGGCGGCGCGGCTCCTGGCACAGCACGAGATCCGGCTGGTCGACCTCGCCTTCGACTGCGGGTTCGAGTCCCAGCAGGCCTTCACCCGCGCCTTCACGCGCCTCTTCGGCGTCTCGCCCGGCCGCTTCCGGCAAGGGCGGGGCCCGCTCCAGACCCCAGGAGATCCGGTCATGACCACATCCGTCGACGTCGCCCTCAGGCCCGGCCTGCAGCACAGGCCCGCCTTCCGCGCCGCGGGCCTGCACGGCCGCTTCGACAGCTCGACGCGGGGCGCGATCCCGACCCTGTGGGACCGCTTCGTGCCGCGCCTGCCCCTGCCCGGACAGGCAGGGAACGACACCTATGGCCTGTGCTGGTCGGGCGACCTGGACAAGGGCTTCGAGTACATGGCGGCGGTGGCGCTTGATCCGGGCGCCGCCGTCCCTGAGGGGATCGACGTCAAGGACGTTCCGGCCCAGGCCTATGCGGTGTTCCGGCTCACCCTGTCGGGCGAGGAACTGCATCCGCAGATGGCCGCCGCCATGAACCGGATCTGGGGCGGCTGGCTGCAGGAGGCCGGCCTGAAACCCCGTGGCGGCCCGGATTTCGAATTCTATCCCGCCGGCTTCGACGCCCGCCGCAAGGGCGGCTGGGTGGAGATGTGGATTCCGGTGGAGGGATAGGAAGGGAAGGGGGAACCACGAACAGTACGAACGACACGAACGAGACCCTGCCTCTTTGCGTCCTTGGTTTGCCGAATGTTCGTGAAGTTCGTGTCGTTCGTGGTTGAACGTCTCGCGGCGCAGCCGCCATCAACAATGCTTGCCGGTTCCTTCCGGCGCGCCGACACTCCGGTCATGGCCAAGAAGATCGACATCGCCTCGGCGCCGCACATCAGGGGCGCCGCCTATCCGCCCCCGTTCCATGAGCCCTGCGACGCGCGCCAGAGGTGGCGGCTCGGAGACGCGGCGGGGCTCTCCCAGTTCGGGGTGAACCTGATGCGGTTGCCCGCGGGCGCCTGGTCCAGCCAGCGTCATTGGCACAGCGCGGAAGACGAGTTCGTCTACATCCTGGAAGGCGAGGTGGTGCTGGTCACTGACGCGGGCGAGGAAGTGCTGACGGCGGGCGACTGCGCCGGCTTCAAGGCCGACGACGGCGACGGCCACCACCTGCAGAACCGCTCGGGCGCCGAGGCGGTGCTCTTGGAGATCGGCAGCCGCCGCCGGGGCGAGGGGTCCGTCGACTATCCCGACATCGATCTGCAGTTTCCCAAGGGCGGCAAGGGCTTCCACCACCGCGACGGCCGGCCGTACTAGCGGTGGCGGGGCCAATGATGCTTGTGCAGGCGCCCCATGTCCTCCCTCCCCCCTCGAGGGGGAGGGAATCGTTGCCGTCACCCATCCCGCCCGGGAGGTCGGAATGACGGTACACGAGCGTCCTTGGTGGCGACGGGGGACGATCTACGAGATCTACCCACGCTCATTCCAGGACACGGACGGCGATGGTGTCGGCGATCTGGCGGGAATTGAGCGGCGGCTGGATCACCTGACGCATCTGGGCGTGGACGCTCTCTGGATCGCGCCGTTCTCGCCCTCGCCCATGAAGGACTTCGGCTACGACGTGGCCGACTATTGCGCCGTGGACCCGCTGTTCGGGACCATGGACGACTTCGACCGGCTGCTCGCTGCCGCGCACGCCCGCGGCCTGAAGGTCATCACCGACCTGGTGCTGAACCACACCTCCGAGGAGCACGCCTGGTTCGCGCAATCCCGCGCCTCGCGGACCAACCCGCGGCGGGACTGGTATATCTGGCGTGACGGCCGGGGGGACGGACAACCGCCCAACAACTGGCTGTCGATCTTCGGCGGCTCGGCCTGGCGGCTGGACGAGGCGACGGGGCAGTCCTTCCTGCACAGCTTCCTGGACTGCCAGCCCGACCTCAACTGGCGCAATCCAGAGGTCGAGGCGGCCCTCATCGACGTGCTGCGCTTCTGGCTGGACAAGGGCGTGGACGGCTTCCGGCTGGACGCCTTCTGGATGATCTACAAGGACGCCCAGTTCCGCGACAATCCACCCGATCCGGATTGGCGCGAGGGCATGATCCCCTATCTGCGCAACAAGCCCGTCCATTTCGGCGACCAGCCCGAGACCATCGACGCCTGCCGCCGGCTTCGCACCTTCGTCGACGCCTATCCCGGCGACCGGGTGCTGATCGGCGAGACCTATCTGCCGATCGCGCGGCTGATGACCTATTACGGCGCCGCGGGCGACGGCCTGCACATGCCCTTCAACTTCAAGCTCATCCAGGCCGCCTGGGACGCGCGCGAGATCGACGAGGTCATCCGCCGCTACGAGGGCGCCCTGCCCGAGGGCGCGCAGCCCAACTGGGTGCTGGGCAACCACGACAACCCCCGCGCCGCCTCCCGGATCGGCGGACCCGACGCCGCCCGCGCCGCCGCCGTCCTGCTTCTGACGCTGCGCGGCACGCCCACCCTCTACTACGGCGAGGAGCTGGGCATGACGGACGTGGAGATCCCGCCGGGGCGCGAGCAGGACCCCCGCGCGATCAACGAGCCTGGCCTCGGCCGCGATCCGGAGCGGACGCCCATGCCCTGGAGCGCCGCGCCGAACGCCGGCTTCACCAATGGTGATCCGTGGTTGCCGCTGGGGCCGCAGTGGGCGACGGACAATGCTGAGACCCAGGCGGCTGATCCTGACTCGACGCTCTACCTCTATCGGCGATTGCTGGCCCTGCGCCGGGCCGAGCCGGCCCTCCACAGCGGCGGCTTCACGCCGCTGGGCGTCCAGGGCGAGGTCGTCGGCTACCTGCGCCACTCGGACGGCGGGCGGCGGTTCCTGACGGCTTTGAACGTCTCGGCGGACCGAGGACGCTTCGACTTCGAGGGAAGCGGTCAGATCGTGCTCGCCACCCGCCGCGCCCGCGAAGGCCAGATGGTCTCCAGCGGCGTCGCGCTAGGGCCGCACGAAGCGGTCGTCGTCCTGCTCAGCTGAGGTTCGTGGTTCGACCAACGCAGCGCCACCGCTCAGCCGCCGACGGGATCGGGGCCATATCTGTTCGCGCCCCTGGTCCCGCGCAGACAGCCGAGGTCGATGAAGACCCAGACGGACAGAGCCAACAATGCCAGGCTCGCGCCGACAGCGATCGCGGAGTCGGTCTGGGCCGTGTCCTTCATCGAACCAAGGGCGAACCCGCCAAGGATCGGGACGCCGTAGAAGGGCGCCATCCACCATGCGCTCTTGTTGCGGTCATGCAGCCTGCGGACGAAGTTGGCCATACCGACCACGAGCAGGACCCCAAGGGCCACGACCCCGAGCGCGCTCCAGGCGCCGACCCCGGTCGCCAGCGCGGCAGCAAGTCCCACGCACCAGAACACGGCCAGCACCGCCGTGCACAGCAGCTGGATCCTCCAGTAGTCCCGCCGGCTGGTCCGCCCCCTGAAGCTGAACAGCTGCGCGATCCTTCCCATGGTGCATCCTCCCACAGCCCAGGATAGGCATGGCCCGGCCCTCCCGCCAAGGGCGAGGGGCGATCAGTCTCGCAGCAGCTCGTTGATGCTCGTCTTGGACCGGGTCTGGGCGTCCACGCGCTTGACGATGACGGCGCAGTAGAGGGACGGGCCGCCCTTGGGGTCGGGCAGGGCGCCCGGCACCACCACCGAATAGGGGGGAACCTTGCCGCGCATCACCTCGCCGGTCGCGCGGTCGACGATCTTGGTGGAGGCGCCGATGAAGACGCCCATGGACAGCACCGCGCCCTGGCCGATCACCACGCCCTCGGCGACTTCGGAGCGGGCCCCGACGAAGCAATCGTCCTCGATGATGGTGGGCGCGGCCTGCAGCGGCTCCAGCACCCCGCCGATGCCCGCGCCGCCCGAGATGTGCACGTTCTTGCCGATCTGGGCGCAGGAGCCGACCGTGGCCCAGGTGTCGATCATGGCGGACTCGTCGACGTAGGCGCCGATGTTCACGAACGACGGCATCAGGACGACATTGCGTGCGATGAAGGCGCCCCGCCGCACCACGCAGCCCGGCACGGCCCGGAAGCCCGCCTTGGCGAAGTGCTCGTCGGTCCAGGCGCCGAACTTGGACGGGACCTTGTCCCACCAGGGACCGGTTCCCGGATCGCGGTTCAGGCCGGAGCCGCCGCCCATCAGCTCATTGCCCTGCAGGCGGAAGGACAGCAGGACCGCCTTCTTCAGCCACTGGCGGACGACCCACTGGTCCCCCTGCTTCTCGGCGACGCGCAACTGGCCGGAGTCGAGCAGGTCCAGCGCCTCTTCCACGCACTCGCGCGCGGCCCCGGTGGTCTTTTCATAAAGCTCGGCGCGGCGCTCCCAGGCGGAGTCGATCTCGCGTTCCAGGTCTTCGAGGGTCACGTGGCGGTCTCCTTCACGCGCGCCTGCATCAGGAAGGGCGCGAGCGTCTTGGTGCGGTGGTGGACGAAATGGGCGGTGGAGGCCGGCGCGGCGGGGCCGACCAGGACGGTGGTCATGCCGATTCCGGCGGCCGGCGCGAGATTGCGCTCGGAATCCTCGAAGAAGGCGGACCGGGCGGGCGTCACCGCGTGGCGGGCCACCATACGGTCGAAGGCCCGCGGGCTGGGCTTGGGGATGTAGTCCGCGGCGGCGATGTGGAAGACGTCCTCGAACTGGTCGGCGATGTCCAGGTGGTCCAGCACGCGCGTGGCGTGGCGGGCGTCGCCGTTGGTGAACACCAGCCGGCGTCCGGGCAGGCGGGCCAGCGCCGCCTTCAAGGCGGGATCGGGGATGAGGCTGTCCAGGGCGACGTCGTGCACCTCGGTCAGGAACGGCTCAGGCGCCATGCCGTGGTTGGCCATCAGCCCGGCCAGGGTCGTGCCATGCTCGTGCAGATAGCGCTTCTGCAGGGCCCGGGCCTCATCCCGGGGCAAGCCGGTCTCGCGGGCGACGAAGGTCGTCATCCGGCCTTCCATCAGGGTCATGAACTCGCTGCCGGCCGGATAAAGGGTGTTGTCCAGATCGAAGATCCAGACGTCGACGTGCGTGAGGTCAGGGCTCAAGCCCGCACCAGAGTGCCCGAGCCGTGTTCGGTGAACAGCTCCACCAGCATGGCGTGCGGCCGCCGTCCGTCCAGGATCACCACCGCTTCCACCCCCGCTTCCACAGCGTGGATGGCGGTTTCCAGCTTGGGGATCATGCCGCCGGTGGCGACGCCGGACGCGATGGCGTCACGCGCCTCGGCCACGGTCATCTGGGCGATACGATTGCCGTCCTTGTCCAGCACGCCGGCTACGTCGGTGAGCAGCAGCATGCGCTTGGCGCTGAGCGCCCCCGCCATCGCGCCCGCCACCGCGTCGGCGTTGATGTTGTAGGTCTCGCCTTCGTCGGACACGCCGATGGGCGCGATCACCGGCACATAGTCCTCGTTGGCGTGGATCAGGGCGTTGATGATCTGGGGATCGACCTTCTTGGGCTCGCCGACGAAGCCGAGGTCGACGATCTGTTCCAGGCTGGTTTCAGGGTCCCGCCGCGACTTGACCGCCTTCTCCACGGTCAGGAGACGCGCGTCCTTGCCGGACAGGCCGACCCCGCGCACGTCGGCTTCCTGGCCCGCGTGGTTGATCCAGTGGACGATCTCCTTGTTGATGGCGCCCGACAGCACCATCTCGGCGACCTCCATGGTGGCCGCATCGGTGACCCGCAGGCCGTCGATGAAGGTGGACTCCACGCCCGAGCGCCTGAGCATGCGGCTGATCTGCGGGCCGCCGCCGTGCACCACTACCGGATGGGCGCCCAGGAGCTTCAGAAGCACGATGTCGGCGGCGAACAGCCGCGCCACCTCGTCCTCGCCCATGGCGTGGCCGCCGTACTTGATGACCACGATCTCGCGGTCATAGATCTGGATATACGGCAGGGCCTCGGCCAGGGTCTTGGCCGAGTGCCAGCCGGCGTCGTCGTCCACGGGGGCAGCGCTCATGGGCCGCGCGAATAGCGGAGGCGGGCGGGGATGTCACGGCCTGGCGGCGTCGCGCGGGCCCGGATGAGGCCGCAGCCGAGCGTCAAGCACGGTTAGCGCAGATTAAGCAATTGATTAAACTAGGTATTCAGCACGCGCGGGTTATGACCGCCTTGCTTCGGGCGCACATCCGCCGCCCGGCGGGAACTGGATGACCAGGCCACAGACAGCGGCGATCGACGAAGCCGGTCCCTTGATGGACCAAACGGGCCTGGATTCGATCATCTCCGCGCACGAGCGATTCCTGGCGCGCCGCGGCGGCGCCCGGGCCATCCTGCGCTTCACCGATCTCAGCAACCTGGATCTCAGCCGGCGGCGCCTGAGCGACGCGGAATTCTCGGGCGCGGTGATCCGCGGCGCAGCCTTGTGGGGCGCGGACCTGGAGAGGGCGTCACTCTATTGCGCCGACCTGGCCGGCAGCAACCTGACCGCGGCCAATCTCAAGCGGGCCGATCTGCGCGGCGCGAGCCTGGCCGGGGCGATCCTGAACCGCGCCCAGATGCATGGCGCGGACCTGCGCGCGGCTGTCCTGGCGCGCCGAGGACCGGACGGCCGGGTGCAGTTGATCAACGAGCGGACCGTGATCGCCGCCCCCAACGCCGCCAACGACATCGCCGCCGCCGGTGTGGACCTGTCCAACAGCGCCCTGCGCGGCGCCGCCCTTTGCAACGCCAACCTGAAGGGCGCCAACTTCACGGGCGCGATCCTCGAGGGCGCTGACTTCCGCGGCGCCAAATTGACGGGCGCCGTCTTCGACGGCGCGATCCTGACGGGTGTCCGACTGGAAGACCTGCAGCTCAGCCCCGGCCAGATGCGCGGCTGTGTTGTTGGCCCCAGCCTCCAGGCCATGTCGCGGCGCGAGACGCTGCTGACCATGCTGGAGCGCGCCGCCGAGTGGTTCGAAAGCGGCGGCCGCAGGGGCGCGCCCGCGGCGCTCGACGGCGAAGATCTTCGCACCCTCGGCCGTATCTTCGTGGGCAGGGTGCTGACCGCCCTGTCGGCCCGGGGCATCTGCGGCGTCGACGTGGACTTCTCGGGCTGCAAGCTGCAGGGCGCGGTCTTCGATGACGCCGACCTGCGAAGCGCCAACTTCGAAGGCGCCGACCTGCGAGGCGCATCGTTCAAGGGCGCCAAGCTTTCACACGCCCGGTTCAAGGGCGCGCAGCTGGAAGCACTTGTCCTGCCGGACGGCAAACGTCACGCCGCCAACTTCGCCGGCGCCACACTGGGCGGCGCGAGCCTTGCGGCGGCCGTCCCGGTCTCGTTCGTCAGCGTCTGAACCGCCTGCGCGTCAGGCCGACAGGACCGCCGTCTCGGTGTCCGGATGGCGTTCTCCCGCGGCGCCGTGCCGCAGGATCTTGGTGATCAGCTCCTTGGGCGAGATGGGCTTGGCGACGACGTCGTCCATCCCGGCCTCACGGCAGGCGGCGTAGTTCTCCGTCTGGACATCGGCGGTCAGGGCGAGGATCGGGGTCCTGGCGTTGAGGACGCTGGTGGCGCGGATCACGCGGGTGGCTTCCAGGCCGTCGACGCCAGGCATGCGCACATCCATCAGGATCAGGTCGAAGGGCCTGGCGAGCGCAAGCCTGACCGCCTCGGCGCCTCCGCCGGCCTCTTCGATGTCCAGGCCGAGCGGTGTGAGCATCAGCCTGACCAACTCGCGATTGACCGGCGTGTCGTCGACCACCAGCAGGCGAAGCGCCGGGACCTCTGGCGAGGCGACGTCGGTGACCTCAGGCTGCGCGGCGGCGGCCGGGGGTGCGGGGACGTCGAACCAGAAGGTCGAGCCTTTGCCCTCCTCGGTGTCCACGCCGATCTCGCCGCCCATGAGTTCGGTGATCCCTTTGCAGATCGCCAGGCCAAGTCCGGTGCCGCCATGGGTGCGATTGATGGAGATTTCCGCCTGGGAGAAGCGTTCGAAGAGCTTGGCGACGCCGTCGGGCGGGATACCCGCCCCCGTGTCCGTCACCGACACGCGCATGTGGCCGGGTTCTCCGCGGTCCGCATAGGCCACCTTGATGGAGACGCCGCCGGACTCGGTGAACTTGACGGCGTTGCTCAGGAAATTCAGCAGCACCTGGCGCAGGCGCGCGATGTCGCCAGTGACCTGATCGGGCAGATTCGGGTCGAACTCGGTGTGGACCTCCAGCCCCTTGGCTGCGGCCTGGATGGCGATCAGGCCCGTGCTCTCCTCCACCAGCCGGCGCATGGACAGGGGCTGGATTTCCAGGGCGAACTGGCCCGCCTCGAGCTTGGAGAAGTCCAGGACATCGTTGATCACCGCCAGCAGCGCCACCGATGCATCGGAGATCCGCTTGGCGAAGTGCCGGGTCTCCGTCGACAGGTCGTCGCGGTCGCCCATCAGCCGTGAGAAGCCGACGATCGAGGTGAGCGGTGTCCTCAGTTCATGACTCATGTTGGCGAGGAAGGCGGACTTGGCGGCCGCCGCGGCTTCGGCGCGCTTGCGCGCCCGCTCCAGCTCCGCCTCGAACGTCTTGGTCTGGGTGACGTCGCGGACGATGTCGATGAATTCGGTCGGCTCGCCCGTCAGCGGATCAAAGATGAGCGTCGGGTTGGTTTCGATCCAAATCCAGTGGCCGTCCTTGTGCCGCGCCCGGTAGCACATGGGCTCGGGCAGGCGTTGGATGCGCTCCTCGATCAGCCGGAAGATGCCAGCCATGACCCCGTCGAAGTCCTCAGGATGCACCATCTCCTGGGCGTTCTGGATGGCCATCTCCTCCGGCGTATAGCCGAACACCCGCATGGACGAGGGGGAGACATAGATCACTTCGCCCGCCAGCTTCGTGCGGGTGATCATGTCGGGCGCGAACTCCGCCAGGAAGCGGTAGCGCTGCTCGCTCTCTTTGGCGGCGGCCTCGGCCCGCTTGATCTCCGTGACATCGGCCAGGGTGCCGAAGCGGGCGATCACCTTGCCGGATTCGTCTCTCTCCACCGTCCCGCGCGGCATGACATGCCGAACTTCGCCGTCAGGGCGGATGATGCGGACCTCGATGTCGGCGTCATCGGCGAAATTGCGCACACGATGGGCCTGCAGCCGCTCGCGGTCGTCCGGGTGGCAAAACTCCACGGTCGCCCCGACGTCGGGCTGTCCGTCGGCCGGATTGACGCCATAGATCTTATACATCTGTTCGGACCAGAACATGCGTGACGCCTCGAAGTCGTAGCGCCAGTGGCCGACGCGCGAGATCTCCTCGGCCAGGCCGGCCTGGCGCATGGCCTCGCGTGCGAAGTCGCGTGACTTGACCAGCTCGCCTTCCAGCGCCCTGCGCGAGGCGAGAACCGATGCGATCGGGAAGGTCACGATCGCCGACATCAGCAGGTAGGCCTGCATCCAGAACACCTGGACCACAGCCGGCCTCCCGGCGATCAGCACGGGCGTCCAGCCGCAATAGACCAGGACCATCGTCGCCGCGGCCACCACGAGCATGGCCAGGGCCACGCCCGCGAACTCCAGCTGAAGCGCCGCAAGGACAAGGATGGGCGGCCCCACCAGCATGATCGGATGCTGTGGCAGCAGGGCCGCGCCGCCGAGCGTGAGGACAATCGTGGCCAGAACCATGGCGGCGCGTCGCACCTGCGGCGGCCGCAGGAGCTGCCGCAGTTCGCCGCTGCCGGCGAGCAGCAGGGGCGGCGTGAAGATCAACAGTCCCAGGGCGTCCGCGAGACTCCATACGGCCGCATGCCGCCAGACCTCAGCGCCATGCGCCAGGCTCAGCCAGGTTGCGCCCAGGAGGGCTGCGCCGAACGCGCTTGCGGTCGCCACCAGGCCGAAGGTGAGCAGATCCCTCGGCCGTTTGATGTTGAACCTGGGACCCACCAGGCCGGCGACGCCGACGGCGCAGATCAGCACCTCCACGGCATTGACGGCCCCCAGGCCCAGCGCGACGAACCATGTGTCATGGATGAGCCGGTTGACCACGACGTCGCCGAACAATCCTGCCAGGAGCAATGACGGCCAGCGGCGTCTTGGCGCCTTCAGCAGGAAGGTGAGCCAGACCGCATTGGCGATCCAGATCGGCGTGATCTGGCCGAGGCGGCCTGCGAGGGTAAGGCTGAACCAGACGCACAGGCCGACCAGGCAGGCCGTGGCGATTGATTGGACCGCCGTAGCGCGGTCCTCCCCCGTAAAGCCGGACGCTTCCAAAATCGGCGATGGCATGACGCCTCCATCCCCGAGGGACGGTCGCTGGTCTGTCACTGCGTTCCCGCCTCCCCCTTGTACTTGAGAGGATGCTTGCCACGGGCGGACTAGGATCGAGTTAACGCCGCCGGCGGGCTCGCGTCCGCACGAGGTGGCACGGTCAACCTGTCTGGCAGGCGGCGGCGATTTCGGCCCGCAGCTCGGGCAGGCCGGCGTTGGTCTGAGCCGACGTGAGCATGACGCGGGGATGGGCGGCGGGGCGCTTGGCGATGAAGGCCAAGGTCCGTTCCGCGACGGCCTGGGCCTCGGCGGGCTTCAGCTTGTCCGCCTTTGTCAGCACCAGCTGATAGGAGACGGCCGCCTGGTCCAGTGCGTCCATGGCCTCTGCGTCCGACGGCTTGGGCCCGTGGCGTGCGTCGATCAACAGATAGGCCCGTTTCAGGCTGGGGCGGCCGCGCAGGTACGAGCGCCCGAGATTCTGGAACTTGCGCGCCTCGGTCCTGGCCGTCTTGGCGAAGCCATAGCCCGGCAGGTCCACCAGCCGGATGCGGCCGTCCAGGAGGAAGAAATTGACCTGCCGCGTCCGCCCGGGCGCCGTGGAGGCGTGGGCGAGATCCTTGCGGCCGGTCAGGCCGTTGATCAGAGAAGACTTGCCGACATTCGAGCGCCCCGCGAACGCGACCTCGGGCATGTCCGGCGGCGGCAGCTGGGTGATGGCGGCCGCGCCGATGATGAACTCCGCGGGCCGGGCGAACAGCACGCGGGCCGCCTCGATCTCTTCGGGAGAGAAGCTCATCCGCTTGCGGGGCGCGGGCCGCTGATCCGGGCGATGATCTGATCGATCGGATTGTCCACCTTGAACCGACGCATGATCACGTACTGCTGCAGGATCGTGAGCAGGTTGGACCACGTGTAGTAGATCAGCAGGCCCACGGCGAACTGCGACAGGGTGAAGGTGAAGATCAGCGGCATGAACTGCAGGATCTTCTGCTGCGTGGGGTCCATGCCCGTGGAGGGCGACATGCTCTGCACCAGCCACATCGTGAAGCCGTAGAGCAGGGCCCAGACGCCGATGTGCAGCGGGCCGTCGAAGAATGTCCCGACCAACGGGGCGACCGCCGGATTCCACGGGATCAGGCCGAACAGGTTCCAGATCGTGGAGGGATCGCGGGACGACAGGTCCTGCACCCAGCCGAAGAACTGCGCGTGGCGCATTTCGATGGAGACGTTCAGCACCTTGAACAAGGCCAGGAACACCGGGATCGGCAGCAGGCTCGGCAGGCAGCCCAGGAAGGGGGTGATCCCCTCGCGCTGATAGAGCGCCATCATTTCCTGCTGCTGCTTGGCCGGATCGTCCTTGTTTTTGGCGCGCAGCTTTTCGAGCTCGGGCTGGACCTTCTTCATCTTGGTCAGCGACTCGTAGCTCTTGTTCGCCGGCCAGAAGAACACCAGGCGGACGCAGACGGTCAGGAGCAGGATGGCGATGCCGAAGTTGCCGGTATAGCCGTAGAAGAACTCCAGAACCGCGAAGATCGGCCGCGTGATGAACCACAGGTTGCCCCAGTCGACGGCGCGGACGAACTCGGGAATGCCGAGCTCGGCCTGGTAGGCCTGCAGGGCCGGCACGGTCTTGGCGCCGGCGTAGAGGTGGGTGCTCTCGGTGATCTGGGCTCCGGGCGCGAGCGAACGGCTCCGGCCGAGAAAGCTCGAATCATAGATCTGTACGCCTGAGGCGGGGGTCACGCGGAAGGCGCCCTTGATCGGCTCCTTCTGGTCGGGCGCCAGGGCGGCCAGCCAGTATTTGTCGGTCACGCCGAGCCAGCCGCCGGTGGAGGGATAGTCGATCTCGCCCTTCTTGGCCCAGTCCTTGTAATTGTGGAGCTTCAGGTCCTGCTTGCCCTCTCCCAGCCACCCCAGGGCGCCCTGGTGCACATTCCAGGCGCGCAGGGAATCGGGCGGCAGTCCCTCGCGTTCGATGGTGGCGTAGGGCGCGATGGCGACCGGCGCCGTCCCGAGGTTGGCGACAGTGTCCGTGACGGTGAACATGAAGCGGTCGTCCACCTGGATCAGACGGGTGAACATCAGGCCCTGCGGGGAGCGGTAGGTCAGGGTCACCGGATGGCCGGGCGTGAGCGTCGCGCCCTCAGGGACGGTCCACAGGGTCTCGGGCCCAGGCAGGCCTTCGATGTTCGCGCCGGTCCAGCCGAATTCAGCGAAATAGGCGTTGGCGGCGCCCTCGGGGCGGAACATCTCCACCATGGGAGACGTCTTCGCCAGGGTCTCGCGATAGCCTTTCAGATAGAGATCGTCGATGCGGGCGCCCTTGACGGCGATGGAGCCGACGACGCCCGGGCACAGTCGCTTGTCGCAACCAGGCGAGCCGTCGACCTTGATCCGTTGCGGGCTCGCGGCCAGAGCCTGGTCGCGGGGGATCGTGACCACCGCGGCGGGGCCTGCCGGCGCGCCCGGTGTGCTGGACGCCGCAACCGCGTGGGCCCTGGCGTCCGCGGCGCGCTGACGAGCCGCCGGCTCCAGCACGAAGAACTGGTAGCCGAGCAGGAGCGCGATGGCGCAGACGACGAAAATGAACGTGTTCTGAGAGTCGTTTTGCATTGGCCTGGGGCGACCGGAGGTTGGGGGCGCGCGGCCCGACGCCGGCGGAATATCAATTGGCGGCGAGGCTTATCAGCGCGCTTTTCACATCGTCAAGCAAACGACTCCATGACCGCGACACCGTGCCCTGCCGGGCGATGAACACATAGTCACGGCCGGGCCGGCCGTGAACGGGCAGCATGAGCCTGGCCGCCTCGCGCAGGCGGCGCTTGGCCCGATTGCGAATGACCGCGTTGCCGATCTTGCGCGTCGCGGTGAATCCGGCGCGCAGACCATCCTGGCCGTCGCGCGGCAGGGCCTGAACCACCACGGCGCCCTTGGCGCATGACGGACCCCTGGCGGCGGCGAGAAATTCCGCGCGCTTCTTCAGGCGTTCCAGACGGGCGGCTTGGGCCATGGCGGCTCACCTCGGCGGCCGCGGCGGAGGGCTTGGAGCCCTAGGCCGTCAGACGCTTGCGACCGCGGGCGCGGCGGCGCCGGACGGTCAGGCGGCCGTTCTTGGTCGCCATCCGGTGGCGGAAGCCATGGCGGCGCTTACGCACCAGTCGGCTGGGCTGATAGGTCCGCTTCACGGCGGGGCTCCGGTCGCAGCAAATGGCGCGGCACGGGCCGCGCGAGAGAGCGGGGGTGGATACGGGAGGCGGCCCGGGCTGTCAACCGCTCAAGGGCCGCTTCAATGGTGCGGCGCGGGAATCCGGCCCTGGAGGCCTTCGCGAACGATGCCCGCGATCTCGTGGCAGGCGACGTCGGCGGCGGGCACCACGCCTGTGAAGGCGGCGAAACCATGCACCAGATGATCATAGCAGCGATAGACGATCGGAACGCCCGCCGCGCGGAGCTTGCGGGCGTATTGCTCGCCCTGGTCCACCAGCGGATCGAAGCCCGCCGTAATCACCACCGCCGGCGCCAGGCCGGTAACGTCGGTCGCCTTCAACGGCGAGACGCGTGGATTGGCGGGGTCGTCGTCTGGCGCCAGGAATCGGTCGGCGGACCATGGATTGACTTCCTGGGCCGGAAGGGTCGCCTCGGCGTAGTCGCCCATCGAGGGGGTCTCGCTGGACATGTCCACCCAGGGATAGATCAGCAGCTGCAATGGGGGTTGCGCCTCGCCGGTGCGCTTGAGTTCCTGGCAGATGATGGCGGCATAGCCTCCGCCGATGGAATCCCCGCCGATGGCCGCCAGTCCCTCGGGCGCCCCGAAGCGGGCGGCGTGTTCGCGGCTCCAGCGGTAAGCCGCTATCACGTCATCGAGGCATGCGGAGAACCGCCGCTCCGGGGACGGCTGCCCGGCGACGGCCAGCACGGGCGAATGGCCATGCCGGGAGAGAATGCTGCAGAAGGCGTCGCACCCGTCGAAACCGGCCTCGCCATCGTGGGCATAGACCAGTAGTGGGGCGGCGGGATCCTGGTCGGCGTGACGGTAGACCCGGGCGGCGATCGGGCCGCGCCTGCCGTCGATCAACAGGTCTTCGTGGCGCACGCCAGGCTCGCGCCGGCCCGACACCAGGGCGAGCTGCTGATTGCGCATCTCGCGCGCCTTCTCGTCGGACAGCCCCTCGACGGAAGAATAGTGACGGGCCGCGTGGATCAGAAACTGGAATCGTGGCTCGAGCGTTCGCCCGCCGACGTAGACCGCGCGGCCTCCCGCCGCCGCCCTCAGGACGGGCCGCGGCAGCGAAAGCACCGCCTTCAGGATGCTCTTCTGGATGGCTGGGGCGGGATCGGCCATGGCGAGGAAAACCTCCGATTTTCCCTCATAACGAGACTGACGCCCATTCGGCGCCATCGACAAGGCGTCTGTAGCCAGAATCGGGCCAACGCCGCGACGATCGGCCCGGCCTGTGGCCTGCGCGCCATTGCGACGGGTCCGGATCAGTCACTGGCGGGCGAGGCATCCGGGCACGCGACGACGCATTTGGTCCAGGCTGGCGAACATTCACTGTCTTCGCGCGACGCGCTGCAAAGATAAAGTTCCTGGGCGCACGCCTGCCGACAGGCCGCCCCCCCGGATCGAGCCGAGAGGCCGCCGGTCCGCGGGCTGGTGGACAGGTCCGGCTCAAGTGAAGCCGAGGCGTAGGTGTCCGGACGCTTCGATTGCCCCGCGGGAGCCGCGCCGGATGCCGGCCGCTCGGCCCCGCGCAGGCCTGCAGCGGCGGCCGTCGCAGCCGTGGACGCGGCCGCCCGCGCCGCGACGCTGACGGTGACGGCGAACAGGGCCGCCAGGGCGAGGGTCTTGATCATCCTCCCCTCATGCAGCGCCGGGTCGATTAAGGTCTGGTAAAGCCCGCAGCGATCCATTGAATCACCGCGCCCGAAGGTCACAGCCAGGTCTAACTACGTATCGATGATGAAATCCGCCCGCCCTTTTCCTGCGCTACCCGGGACCCTGCTTGCGCATGACGCCATCGAGCGCGCCGGCGCCAGCAAAGGTGAAGAGTCAGTGGAAAGGAAACCGGGTGAAACAGACGTTGCAGGTCGCTAAGGCCGCCGCGGTGGCGGCGGCGCTTGGACTGGCGTGCGCCCCGTCGGGCGCGGCTCAGGCGCAGGCGAATCCCCCTCCGGGAGCTGATGGGAGGGCGGGGCACGAGCGCCACTGGGGCGACCCTGCCGCGATGAAGCAGAGGATAGAGGCCCGCCGCCACGAGCGCGAACAACTGCTGCATGACGCGCTGGGCCTGCGCGGGGACCAGGAAGACGCCTGGCGCAGCTTCGTCGCCGCCTTGGCGCCGGCCGCCGGATCGGAAGATCGTGGTCCGCGCATGGATCGGGAGGAGGGCGCGCACCTGACCCTGCCGGAACGCCTTGACAGGATGTCCCAGAGACTGGCGGCGCGCCAGAGCGCCTTCCAGCAGCGAGCCCAGGCGTTGAAGTCGTTTTACGCCGTGCTGGACAGTCGCCAGCAGAAGACCTTCGAGGCGCTGATGAGGTTGCGCCGCCAGGAGCGCGGCCACGGCGACTTCGGCGGCCGGCCTGGCCCGGACCGGCAAGGCTGACCCTCAGGCGGCGGCGTCATCCGGGCCCAGACGTTCGATCAGGGCCTGGGCGGCGGCCGGGGCGCGGATCTTGCCCTCGTGAATGACGAAGGCGAACACCTCACGCGGCCCCTGCGGAGCCGGATGGGCGGGATCGACCAGTTCAAGATCGTCCGGCGCCTCGCCGCGGGCCCAGGTTTTGAACCTGTCCGCCCATAGGTCGAGCGCCGCGGGCGGATAGGCGGTGGCGCAATCGTCCGAACCGGTCTGCAGGCGCACATAGGCGAGGTCGCCAGCCTGGTCCCAGATGCCGGGGTACGAGGCGTGCTCGGCGTGGACAACGCCGACCCCAAACCGTCGCAGGAGGGCGATGAAGGCGCTGGAGCGGAAACTGTCGTGGCGGACTTCGACCACATGGCGCAGCTGCAGGCCGCCGGCTGTCTTCGGCAATAACGCGAGGAACGCTTCGAAATCCGCCTCGTCGAGCTGTTTGGTCGGCGCGAACTGCCAGAGCACGGGCCCCAACCTGTCCCCGAGTTCCGTGACGCCCTGGGCGAAGAACCGCTCAATGGACTCCCCGGCGCCGGACAGGTCCCGTCGGTTGGTGCAGAACCGGGAGCCCTTGACGCTGAACTTGAACCCTTCGGGCGTCGCCGCCGCCCATTTCGCGAAGGTCTCGGGCTTCTGGCTGCCATAGTAGGTGGAGTTGATCTCGATGACGGTAACGCGTCGACTCATGTAGGCGAGCTCGTCGGCCTGCTTCAGCCCCGCTGGATAGAAGGTCCCCCGCCAGGGTTCGAACACCCAGCCGCCGACACCAACCCGAATTCGACCCGTGTTCGCCATGCCTGCCCCCTGCAGCCCGCCTCGACTAGGGCCGGCGCGTCTCAGCGCGCCCGGCGAACCGCGTCAGGCCTGGCGCCGAACAGGCGACGCCTCGGCTAGCAGGCCCGCGAACCTGGCCTTCACGTAGTCGTAAAGACGAACGTCTTCCACGTGGTCGTGGCGGATTCGCGACGCGAGGGCGGCCTTGGCGTCGTCGAGTTCGGGATCCGGGGGGCTGATATTGCGGGGGGCTGTCTCCACGGCGGGCCGGTCGAGGATCAGGGCGCATCGCTCGACGAAGGTTGCGTAGGCCTCGATCGGCGCCACGACCGCATAGTGGGCGCCGATGACCGCGCGCGCCTCTTCGAATGTCCGGGTTCCCGACAGGAAGTAGCACTGTATCGCCTCGGTCTGGCGGCGCCCCCTGGGGTCGCTCCGTGTGAAATCGTAGAAGCGATCGAGGGTCGTGGACGCGGCGCCGTGGAGGGGGTGGTCCGCGGCGTCCCGGACGTGCCGGTAGAACGAGACCAATCGGTCCACCGGATCGCGCACGAGGCTGACGAGGACATGAGGGCCGGGAACGGCGCGCTGGACGCCGAAGGTGAAATGGCCCGCGATGGAGCTCACCGGTGGGTCGCGATCCCTGACCTGCGCTGAGAGAGCCTGTTCGTCATGGGAATCGAAGATCAGAAGTCCGGCGCCGAACCACTGCCTGAGCGCATGACGGAAGGTCGTGCCCGCGCATTTCGGGACGTGGACAAAAACCAGGGTCGCCGGCCGGCCCTCGATTCTGAATGGGGCGGACGATGTCAAAGGCGGGGGTCTCCCAAGGTGATGCGCCGCGCCGGATAGAACGCACAAATGGCAGAAAGGCGCCCCAGCCACGCGCGAGTGTGGGGGGCGCGGGCTGGGGCGAGGGTCAGTCCAGGGTTCGGCGCGCCTTGATGGTCAAGAACCAAGACGAGGCGGACGACCGCCGACATCGGAACCGACGCCGACGTGGACTCCAGTTCAGGGGCCTGAGGCATGGAGTCCCCCCTGATCAGACCCGGCCGGGGATGAGGCGCCGGCGATGGGGGCCAGAACCTTCACCAACGACAACGGTCTACTTTGGCGCCCGTCGCGGCGGGCGCAGGGGGCCGTCTCTCGCACGAGGCCGGACCCGAAATGTTCACACAGCGCGCAGACGACCGCGACCGAGGCTCGACCTTAAGGCCCTGATGTTCTGCCGGAATTTCAAATCTGCAATGGATCTGTCTGCGATGGAGGGTTTCTTCGCCGCGCCTCGCGGCAGGACCTCCACACCTAGGCTGTGTTGCAAGGTTGACATCTGATGGCCATGCTCGTCCGCAAGAAGAAGCGCATGATGCTGGGGGCTTCCACTGCCGCGAGGATTCTGGTCGTCGACGACGATCCGGGGATCCGTGACGTCGTCTGCAATTACCTCACCGAACATGGCTACGACGTCGATTCCGCGGCCGACGCCAAGGGGCTGGAGCGCAGTCTGGCCCAGGGCAGAGTCGACCTCATCGTGCTTGATGTCATGTTGCCGGGCGAGGACGGCCTGTCGATCTGCCGCCGGATTTCCGCGGATCAGAGCCCCGGGATCATCATGCTGAGCGCCCTGGGCGGGGATGCGGACCGGATTATCGGGCTGGAACTCGGCGCCGACGATTACCTGCCCAAGCCCTGCAATCCGCGCGAGCTGCTTGCGCGGGTGCGGGCGGTGCTGCGCCGCAAGGGAGATGGCGGCGCGCGCGGCGGCTGCGAGTTCGCCGGTTGGCGTCTGGACCTCGTCAGGCGCGAGCTGCATTCGCCGGACGGGGTGCTGGTCAATCTGTCGCGAGGCGAATTCATGCTGCTCCAGGCGCTCCTGGAACGGCCGCGCCGGATTCTGTCCCGCGATGAGCTGTTGGACTGGGCGCGCGGGCCCGAGAGCGAGTCCTATGACCGGGCCATCGACGTGCAGGTCAGCCGGCTCAGGCGTAAACTGGACGACGGGTCCGGCCGCAGCGAGCTCATCCGCACCGTGCGCAATGAAGGCTACATCTTCGACGCGGTGGTGGTCTGGAGATGATCCGCGGGCTGACGACCCGGGCGAAGATGCCGCTCTTCGTCAATTTCCTGGTGTTCCTGCTGCTCAGCCTGGTGGCCGCCGAGCTGGTCAATATCGCCATCGTCCTGACCCTGCCGCGCCCGGAACCGGAGTTCTATTCCGTGGCCGAAGTTGAGCAGGCGCTGCTGAGTGGCGCCGCCCCGGCGCATCCCGCCTCTGGCGGCGGCCCCCCGCCCCTGATCATCGGGACCCGCGCCGACCCTCCGAAAAGCCAGCGGATCGGTGAGTACCAGGCGCGGATCGAACGACGGATCATGCGCGATATCGGGGCTGCGCCCGGGAATGTGGTGTTCTTCCGCCCCGTGCGCGGACCGATGTTCCTGAGGCCGCCACCCGCGCCGCCGCCGGGGCCGAGCGATCGGCGCTGGGCCGGGGGCGCGGGCGGAAGGCTGGGCTTCCCCGCGGGCCTCGGAGGCCCTGGACGGGCGGACTCGCAGATCCTCATGATCGCGCCCTTCACCGTGGCTCTGAAGGTCGCGGACGGATCATGGCGGGTCGTCGAGACCCGCCGGCGCGGCCTCCTGGACCCCTGGGAGCAACAGATCCTGATCTGGTTCCTGGTCAGCGCGGCCGCCCTCACCCCCCTGGCCTACCTTTTCGCCCGCAGTCTGAGCGCCCCTATCGCGGCGTTCGCCTCCGCCGCCGAGCGGCTGGGCCGCGATCCCAATGCGCCGCCGCTGGAAGTGCGCGGCTCGGCTGAGATCGGCGTGGCCGCCCAGGCGTTCAATGAGATGCAGGGCCGTCTTCGCCGCTACGTGGAGGACCGGACGTCCATGATCGGGGCGGTGGCCCATGATCTGCGAACGCCCCTGACCCGGCTTCGCTTCCATATCGAGGAGGTTCCCGAAGACGTGCGCGCGAAAATGGCTGCCGACATCGCCCAGATGGACGCAATGGTGGCCGAGGTGCTGTCCTTCGTCCGCGACGCCAGCCAGCATGGCGCCCACGCCCGGCTCGAGCTGTCGTCGCTGCTCGACACAGTGGCGGATCAGTTCGCGGAGCTGGGCGCGGACGTCAGCGTGCAGCACGCGGAACGGGCGGTCGTGGAAGGCGACAGCCTGGCGCTGAAGCGTATGTTCGCCAATCTCTTCGACAATGCGATCAAGTTCGGCGGCCGGGCGTACGCGCGTTTGCGCCGCGATGGAGACGCGTTCGTCGTGGACATCGAAGACGGCGGTCCCGGCCTGCCGACGGGTGAATTGGAAACAGTGTTCGAGCCGTTCAGGCGCGCGGAGCCCTCGCGCAGTCGCGACACCGGCGGCATGGGCCTCGGGCTCACTGTCGCCCGTTCCATTGCGCGGGCGCACGGCGGAGACGTGACCCTCGACAATCTGGCCGAGGGGGGGCTCCTCGCGCGGGTCCGGCTGCCGGTCTAAAGCGCCTCCGGGGGGGCGGTATTAATCTCTTGTAAGGCCCGCGAGACCACACTGTTCAGGGGGGAACTGTACGCTTTGCGGGAGTCGCCCCAGTGGGCACCATCGACATCTCGTCCGTCCTGACCTCCTGGTACAACGCCAAGGCGGGCCTGATCACCACGCAGGGTTCGACGGGCGACACCTCCAACGCCGGGACGGCGCTGACCTTGCTGGGCGGAACGCCCACCTCGACGAGTTCCGCGAGCGGTACCTCCAGCGCCAAGCCCACCCATCCCACGCCGCCATGGTCGAGCGGCTCCACGGCGCCCCAGCTGAGCGCGCTCGTTCAGTCGGTGCTCGACGGCCAGAAGTTCATCAACCCGACGGCCGCTAAGCTCGACGTGCCCGACGGTTCGGCGACAACCAACCAGAACTACAAGGATCTGTTCGCCCTGTATCAGGGGCTGACGGCGCTCAATGGCCTGGTGAAGCAGTCCGCCGCGTCCAATGTCAGCGCCACCCAGATGGCTAAGCTGCAGCAGACGCTCCAGTCGGGTCTGCAACAGGTCCAGTCCTTCGTCGCGACCCGTCCTTTCTCCGGATTCCAGGTATTCCAGGGAGCCGCGATCGCCGCGGACAAGTCGACCGTCGCCGTCACTCACGAGACGGACGTCTATACGGGCGGAACCCTCTACAGCGGTCCAGTGAACACCGAGATCCCCGCATTCCAGGGCCCCGTCCAATTCACCCTGACCGCCGCCAAGGCGACCGGCCCGGATATCACCGTCAACTTCGACCTGTCGGAAATGGGCGCCGCGCCCAGGACCATGCAGAACGTGTTGGCCTACATGAACGGCAAGGTGCAGTCGGCCGGGTTGATCACGCGTTTCGGCGAACAGCAGACTCTCGGCGCGCCGCAGACGGTCCAGGTCGGCGGCAAGACCGTCACCCTTTCCGACAGTCCGAACAGCTATTCCCTGAAGATCAATGGCGTCTCGACGGAACAGCTCAGCTTCTCGGCGCCAACGTCCGATCCTTCGGTCTACGTCGGCCAGAGTTCAGGCATAACGTCGAGCTCCGTCGCGGGCATCACGCCTGACGCCGTGCAGCAGCTGGTGAAGTTCGACGCGAGCGGGACCCCCGTGGCCCAGACCAACGCCTTGGGCCAAGTCTACAAGCACACGGCCGACGCTGGCGTCAGCAGCATCCAGAAGACCGTCGCGGCCCCGGATGGTTCGATCTATGTGCTGGCCAATGTCACGGGAACCACGGCTGGTCAGACGATCAAGGGGGCGCAGGACGTCGCTCTGATCAAGTATGACTCCGCCGGCAGTGTCGTCTTCACGCGCACCCTCGGCGCGGCGACCAGCGCCACGGGCCTGGCCCTGACGGTTTCCGCCGATGGCAAGCAGGTGGCCGTGGCTGGCTCGGTGTCCGGCGATCTGACGGGGTCGACGACATCGTCCAGTTCCAATTCGTCCACGACGACGCCTCCGCCCCAGAGCTTCGTCACCGTCTTCAACGGCGAAGGCGAGGAGCAGTGGACCCAGCAGATGGGTGTCATCAACGGGGCGGGAACCGGCGGCGGCGTCCAGGCCAATGCGGTCGCGTTCGGCCCCAACGGCATGGTCTATGTCGCCGGCCAGACCGACGGGCCGGTGCTGGGAGGCGCAAGCCACGGTAATGTCGACGGCTTCGTGCAGGCCTACCATGCGGTCAGCAAGCCGCTGAACGACGGGTCGGGCAAGTCGCAGTGGACGGTCACGCAAAGCTACGTCAATCAGTTCGGGACGAGCGGGGCGGACAAGGCGACCGGCATCGCGGTCTCCGGCGTCTCTGTCTACGTCTCCAGCGTCGAGAACGGCCACGCCGTGGTTCGCCAGTTCGATCAGAGCGGCACGACCGGGACATCCCTGACACCCGCCGCGACCCGCGACTTGGGCAACCTGCAGGGCGGCGGCGTCGCGGGCATTTCGATCAACACGGACGGGTCGGTCATCGTGGCCGGGTCGACGCACAACGGCGCCCTCGATGCCGGGACGGTGACCACGGCCTACGCTTCGGGCGAAGAGGCCTTTATCGCCCGCCTGGGCTCCGACCTGCAGCCTGCGGCGAGCGATCGGCTGACCTATGTCGGAGCGAGCACGGACCTTTCGGCCTCGGCGGTCACCACCGCCGGCGGGCAGGTCTACATCACCGGCCAGATCACAACGACGCCGGTGGCGGGGACAGGCCAGACCTCCGCGTTCGACGGCTACGCCGCCGCCATCGATCCGACGACCGGTCAGGTGGGCTGGTCCCAGCGTTACGCCGGCCTGGACCATGAAGCCGCGCCCAGCTCCATCGCCGTGGGCGCCACCGGCGCCTCGGTGCTGGACGACCTCGGACTGCCCAATGGCGCGGTCGACTATGGCGCGTCACAACAGCTGGTCGCCAACACCTCCCTGAGGCCGGGCGACGAGTTCTTCGTCAAGTCCGGCGTCAACGGAGTCGCCACCGCCGTGAAGATCGACGCGGCGGACACCTACCAGACCCTGGCCCAGAAGATCGCCCGGGCGTCAGGGTTCAACGCCAAGGTCACGGTGGTCCCGTCGACGACCGGGGACACCTTGAATATCGCGCCGAATTCCGCGACCCAGCAAATCCAGATCATCGCCGGTCCGTCCACTGGAGACGTGCTCAAGACGCTGGGGCTGCAGGAAGGCGTGATCATGCAGAACGCCGACAAGATGAGCGTCCTGGCGCCCGTCAGGCCGCCGCCGGGCTCGATCCTGCCGACATCGTCCATAAAGAACGGCTATTCCCTGAACCTGCCATCCTATCTGGACCTGACGACGACATCAGGCCGGGCGCACGCCCAGACGGTCCTCAGCATCGCGCTTTCGAAGGTCCAGGGCATCTACCAGGACATGGTCACGCCGCCGCCCTCCAAGGCCTCGACCGCCTCTGGGACTGTACCTCAGTACCTGCTCAACCAGGTCGCCAACTACAGGGCGGCGCTGCAGCGTCTGACCGGTTCAGGCTAGGTCGGGTTCCGTCGGCCGCCGACGCCGGGCGGGCGCCTTGTCGGGCAGGGCCAGCTTCACCGCGATGGCGACAAAGATCGTCCAGCGGGCGTCATTGAAGACGAGGGCCACGCTCTCGGTCAGCGTGGTCATGGAATAGACAAGCAGGAACGGGATCGCCAGGAAGGCGCCGGGGCTGCGGTAGAGTGCGATCACTGCGCGCGTCCAGACCTCCGTGAAGTAGAGCGCCCAGGCCCCAAGGCCAATCATCCCCAACCCGAGCCATGGATCGAGCCAGCTGTTGTGGGCGTGGGCCGGGCGGAAGCCGGCTTCCTTGATGATCCGCGCCAGGGGCGACCAGTGCGACTCATCGCTCCAGACCGCCCCATAGCCGTAGCCTTGCCACGGCCGTTCCTGAATCTGGCGCATGACCGCGGTCCAGATCTGGGCCCGACCGGTCAGGGTCGCATCCTTGCCGAGCGCCGCCAGGAAAACGTTCGACGCGACCAGGATCCCCATGATCAGAACCGCAGCCGCCATGAGCACGCCCCATGTTCCGGCGATCCGGCCCAGCGGCCCTCGGCGGACGACAGCCACCAGCATGAAGCCGCAGGCGCCCAGCAGGCACGCCACCAGGGCGGTCTTGGAGGTGGAGAGGATCACGAGCAGCAGGCACAGCGCCGCCGCCGCCCACCACAGGCGGGCCCGTCGCGGTTCGAGCACGGCGGCCGCGGCGCAGGCCATGGCGCCGATGGTCATGTTGCCGCCCAGCAGGTTCTTCTCGAGCCAGACGCCCCGCCAGGCGCCCGGGAAGAGCTCCTGCATGCGGCCGAAGGTGGGGAAGAGCAGACCCGCCGCCAGACTCGCGAGCGCCAGAAGCGCGAAGGACGCCGCGATCACCTCGGCGAGGCTCGACCATCGCGCCCGCGCCGCGAGGGCGACGCCGCCCAGGGTCGTAAATGTCAGGGCCACCACCCGGCGAAGGGTCTGGTCCGGGCTGATGGACCACATCAGGGATGCGGCGGCGATCAGGCTCAGGAGGATCAGTAGCGGTTGGCGCAACAGCGCCTTGCCGACAGCGGCGGGTGAGAGCAGCACCAGAAGCAGACCCGCGGCGTAGGCCGGGAAGAACATGGCGCGGATGAGGGCCGAGTCCGTCGCCTCGCTCTTGTCGCCCGCGAGCGCCATGAACCAGCACTGGCTGTAGATCAGGATGATCGCCAGGCTTGCGCAGAAGGCCAGGACGTCCAGCGCGGTGGTCCGGTCGACGCGCCGCTGAACAGGGCCGCCGCCGAGGCGGTCCTGATTCCGATGGGGGGCGAGGCGTCCCGCACGCCACGGCGAATCGACCATGGCCCAATCTAGAACGCTGGTCGGGTCCGCAACAGCCGCGCCGCGCGGCGGCCTGCGCAAGGATGAACCGCTGGCCGTTCCAAGCGTTCAGGCAGGGTTCAGGCCGGCCCCGGCAGGATCACGCCATCAACTCAGGCGTCGGTCCGCCGGCGCGCCGGATTGAAACGAAAACGGTCCTTTCGAGGAGGTTGTTATGAAGAAGATTCTGACGGGCGCCCTCGCGGCCCTCACCGTCGGCGGCGCGATCGCCGCGGCGCTCCCCGCGTCGGCCGAATCCCACGACGGGCGCGGCCGTTACGAACACCGCGATCGTGATGGCGGCGGCGCCCTCGCCGCGGGCCTGGCGGGCCTCGCGGTTGGCGCGGCCCTGGCCGGCGGTCACGACGGCTACTACGACCAGGGCTATGGCGGCGGCTACTACGAGCCGCGCGGCGTCTACGACTACGACGGACCGCCCCCGGCCTATTACGCCGGTCCGACTTACTACACGGACTATGGACGGTGCCACGCGAGCTGGCGGTGGGACCGCCACTGGGGTCGCTACGTGCGGGTCCGCGCCTGCTACTAGGCCCCCCCATTCGCCAAGACACCGCCGGGGCGCGCGCCTCGGCGGGTGTCCAGGCCCCCGCGCCCTTCCCCCCCGGGCGCGGGGGTCTTTCTGTCTTGGACGCTCGCCCCTCAGACCAGAAGCTGTCCGCTCCACAGCCCGATCGCCACGGCATTGGCGCGATCCACGGCGCCCAGCTTGCGGCGGATGGTCTTCCAGTAGGAGCGGATGGTCTCGTGGGTGAGGCCGAGCGCCAGGGCGATCATCTTGTCCGTGCCCCCCAGGGCCGCCTGGCGCAGGATGTCCTTCTCCCTCGGTGAAAGCGCCCCGACCGCCTGCGCGACCTGCAGGTCCCGGAGCACCAACATGCGGGACATCAGGCTGCTGGAGAGCAGCACCACCACGCCCCGGTCAAGATCGCTCCAGTCCAGGTGCTCACCGGCCAGGTTCGCCGCCAGGGGCGCGCCGCCTGTCCGGCGAAAGACCGCGGTGAAGCCATCGATCATCCCCACCTGGCGGGCGTCGGCCATCAGCTTTCGCGCTTGCATCGTGGGCCCGTCGGCCAGGTCGCGCCAGAAGAAGCCGTCGCTCTTCAGTCCCTCGCGGGCCACAGGATCAAAGGTGAAGGCGCGGCGGCCCTGGTAGAAAGCTTCCCAATCGGCTGGCCAGTTGGAGGCGACCACGGGGGAGCCGTGCGTCCGATCGGCGGCGGCCATCATGAGGGTCTTGTAGAGACGTACCCCGAAGGGCTCGATCGCCCGCTCGAAGACATCGACCGCCTTCGCCGGAGTCGTGGCCGACGTCAGCTGCCCGACCAGCGACAACGCCTGTTCCGCCCTGTCCATACGGCACGCTCCCCCAACGTGAATGTTGTGGGCCGGGAAGGGCCGCCGTCAACAGCGTCTTCGCGTCTTGCGGTCGGCATGCAGATGAACGGGACCTAACCGTAGCCTCATGGGCGGTTCAGCGCCTGGGGCGCCTATTGCGGGTCAAGACGCCGTCGAACGGCGAACCCGAACTGGAGCACGTCATGAAGATCGCCCTGTCCACCCTCGCCATCGCCGCGACGCTCGCCACGAGCGGTTTCGCCGCGCCGGCCTTCGCTCAGGACTACCGCAACGCGGGCGGCGGCTACGACAATTACGGCGGCGGATACGGCCAGACCTACGGGTACGACTGCGGTCAGTCCCGTCGCCAGGGGGCCTCCGAAGGCGCCGTCTTCGGCGCCCTGGCGGGCGCGGCCTTCGGTAGCGGCGTCGCCGGCCGCGGCCATCATACCGGCGGCGCGCTCATCGGCGCCCTGACCGGAGCGGCCATCGGCTCCAGCCTCGGACGCAGCTCGACCGACACCCAGTGCGGGGATCGCGGCGCTCCGGTGCGCTATGAGCAGACCTACCGCAATGTGGGCGGGAGGGCGGATGGCGGACGCTACGGATGGCAGAGTGACTCGCGCTATGACAACCGCGGCGACACAGGCTATGGCCGGGCCGACTCCTGGGGCGGTCACCCGCGTGCCCACGCCAATCGAGATGATCGCTCGTCCTACTTCGGCGCGGACGACGACCGGGGTCGCTGAACCACCCGCAGTGCGGGACACGCCGGGGCGGCATTGTCGTCGCCCCGGCCGGTCAGCGGGCGCAGTGCTCCACCCAGATCCGTTTCAGGGTCTTCAGCTCGGGCGCCGAAGAGTCGCGCAGTTCGTAGGCCTTGAGGAATTGCAGGCCGAGATCAGGCGTGCGTCGCCAGGCGATGCGGGACTCGAACGCCAACCCCGATTTCAGATCGATCAGGAAGAGCCGGCCGGGCAGGAGCATCGGGGCGTTCAGCCGAACCCGGGCGCCTGAAGGCGACAGGTCGCGGATCGCGCAATCGACGCACAGCTCCGCCTCGCCATAGACGATCTTGCCCGACAGCAACACGCGCCGGCGCCCGGTTCCCCGGTGCTCCGGCGGGTCCTTCGCGGGACTGTGGTCTTCGATCACGACCATGACTGACTTCTGCGCGCGGCCCCCCGTGCGTGAACAGCCTAGGCCGCTTGCGTAAACCGGGCGTTAGCCTGCTGGCGAAAGACTCAGCATGCGCAGGGCGTTCTGTTTCATGATCAGAGGGCGCACCTCCGCCTTGATCGGCAGGGCGTCGAAGTCCCGGATCCAGCGATCCGGGTCCAGCACGGGATAGTCCGTCCCGAACAACACGCGGTCCTTCAGCAGCGTGTTCGCATACTGCACAAGGATTGGGGGGAAATACTTCGGAGACCAGCCCGACAGGTCGATGTAACACTTGGGCTTGTGCGTCGCGACCGCCAGCGCTTCATCCTGCCAGGGGAAGGACGGATGAGCCATGACGATGGTCAGGTCCGGGAAGTCCGCCGCCACGTCGTCCAGGTGAATGGGATTTGAGTATTTGAGCCGGAGGCCCATGCCGCCCGGCGCGCCGGCGCCGGCGCCGGTCTGGCCGGTGTGGAACAAGGCCGGCAGGCCGGCCGCCTGAATCACCTCGTAGAGCGGATAGGCCATCCGGTCGTTGGGGAAGAAGCCCTGGGATGTCGGGTGGAACTTGAAACCCCGCACCCCGAAGTCTTCGATCATCCGCCGCGCCTCGCGCACCGCCATCTTTCCCTTATGCGGGTCGATGCTGGCGAAGGGGATCAGGGCGTCGTTGTTCTCCTGAGCGATCTCGGCGACCTCCTCGTTCATCACGCGCGTGATGCCCATCTCCGCCTCTGAATCGACCGGGAAGATCACCGCCGCCATTTTCCGCTCGCGATAGTACTGGGCGACCTCGGCGATGGTCGGGCGCTTCATCTCCTTGAAATACTTGGCCATCGCCTCATCGAAAATGACCCCGCACGGGTCACGCGGCTGGCGCGAGGAGATTTCGGCGTGGGTGTGAACGTCGATGGCGACAAGCTCATCCAGGTTCAGGTTCGGCTGGTACTTGGACATGCGCATTCCCCGGCGGCGCGGATGGTCCGCGACGGCTTTCTGCACGCCGCCGGGCCGGTCGAAAAGGCTCTTCTGGCGGCCGCTTCGGTGCTCAGGCGTCCGCCAACGGCGCTTCGAGCTGCGCAGGGTCGCAGGCCTTCGCCGCACCAGGGTCCTGAACGGCCAGCCGCGCCTTCAGGCCGGCGATGATGGTCCCGACCCCGAATTCGAAGCCGCGGTCGGGGTCGATCTTGGGGTCGAAGGGCGGGTCGCGGTTGGAGGCGGCCTGCTCGTCCATGGTCCAGCCGAAGGTGAACAGGCCCACGGTCAGCATCGCCCATTTGGCGTCCTCATCGCCGAAGCCGGCGTCATGCAGGGGGCCGTAGATCGCCGTGCTGTCCAGGCGGCCATTGGGGCCGGTGGGCCGATGTCCGGCCAGCAGCCGCGCCCCGTCGCGATAGGACAGGAGCGCGCGATGCATGCGCCGGGCGCCGTCGGCCAGCCACGTCGCCCAGTCCTCGCCCGGCCGGATCGGCTGCAGGGACCCCGCCACCAGCGCCATGGCCATCTCGTCAATGAGCGCCTGCTTGTTCTTGAAGTGCCAGTACAGGGCCGGGCCCTGGACGCCCAGCTCCTCGGCCAGGCGTCGGGTGGTCAGGCCGTCCATGCCGACCTTGTTCAGCAGCTTCAGCGCCGCGCAGACGACGTTCTTGCGCTCAAGGCGCATCGGAAGACCCCGCGATCGTTCACGAATTGACAGCTTAGCACCGCTAAGGCACTAGGTGTCAAAATTTAGCAGCGCTAAAGCCACACTGCCGGACGAACCTTTGTTCCACGCCTACCGAATCCTTGACGGCGTCAACGGCCTGAGCCAAGCACGCGTCGGCCGCAAAGCCGACGCTGTCATGCCCATGTCGGGGAGGTCTGGGGGTGCGCAGCGGCCCGATCGCTTGCGTCGTGAGTCGGTGTCCGCATGAAACGCATCTGGCTGATCCCCGCTGCGCTGTCGACTCTGGTCGGCGGCTGCGCCTCCGTGGCCAAACTGCGCACGCCTGACGCCGCGCCCCCGGCCGCTTTCGAAGCGCCCCAACCCTCCACCGGGGAACTCTCCCAAAGGGCCCTGGACCGCTGGTGGACGCTATATGGCGACGCCCAGCTGGAGACGCTGGTCGACCTTGCGCTCGCCAACAGCCCCGACGCCAAGGACGCCCTGTCCAAGCTGGAACAGGCCAGCGCCATCCGCACCCAGACGCTGGACCAGATCTACATTCCTCAATCGACCGTATCGGGCACGGCGACCGAGACCCACACCGACCTCCTGGGCAGCTCCGGCGGCGTGGGCGGTCAGCCGAGCTTCACCACCGCGGGCGATACGACCTCGCTGAGCGGCAATTTCAATGTCAGCTGGGAGCTGGACCTGTTCGGGCGCCGCGCGGCGCAGCGGCGGTCAGCGAACGCGGACTTCTACACCGCCGCCTTCACCTATGAGGCCACGCGCACGGCGCTGGCCGCCAATGTGGCGCAGTCCCTTTTCGACGCCCGCGGCCTGGCCCTGCAGCTGCAGAACGCCCTTGAGACCCAGCGGATCGACCGGGAATTGCTGAGGGTCTCCCAGGCCAAATTCGACCACGGTCTGGCGGCGGAAGGAGACCTCGATCAGACGATCGCCAACGCCCGGGCGGCCGACGCCCAGGCCGCCAGTCTGCAGGCCCAGCTGACCGCTGCCCGCCGGACCCTTCTGGTGCTGGTCGGCAAGGGCTTCGATCCGCTCGAGACGATGCAGGCGGCGCCGGCCATCGGCTCGCCGCCCCCGGTCCCCGCGGTCCTGCCCGCTGACCTGCTGCGCCGACGCCCCGACGTCCGGGCCGCCGAGCAGCGGATCACGTCCGCGGCCGGGACCCTGAAGGTGGACCAGCTGGCGGTGCTGCCGACCCTGAAGATCAATCCCGGCCTCACCCTGTCCAAGAGCACCGGTGTGTTCGGCGCGACCGACGCGGCGTGGAGCATCGGCGGAAACCTGACCCAGCCCGTCCTCGACCGGCCGCGGCTGATCGCCCAGATGCACGCCCAGCGCGCCGTGGCCGAGCAGGACGTGATCGCCTACGAAAAGGCCGTCCAGACCGCCTATGGCGACACCGAGAACGCCTTCACCTTTCTCGAGTCCGACGGCCGCCGGGTGCGGCTGCTCGTCGACGCCGAGGCGCGGGCGCATTCGGCCTACGATAAGGCCAGTGTCGGCTATGCGCGCGGGTTCAACGACCTGACGTCTACGCTCAGCACCGAGGCGACGTGGCGCACGATCAAGAGCCAGCTGTCCAGCGCCCAGGCGACGCTGATGGATCGCTCGGTCCAAGTATTCAAGGCCTTGGGGGGCGGATGGACGCCCGATCAGCCTGCGGCTGCGACGCCGTATGCTTCCAGGGCCGCCAAGGCGATTGCCGTGAGGGATAGATGAAGGTCGAGAGGACCGCCGGGCGCGTCTGGTGCGCCCTACTGGCTCTGGCTGTCGCCGCGACCGCGGTCAGCAGCTGTGGCCGCAAGCCGCCAAAGCCTGGGGCCGCCCCTGGCGCCCGCACGGCGCAGGCGGATGCGCGCGCCGTGCGCTCCGCCGTGGTGCAGGCCCGCGAGCTCGAAGGCGGCCTGACCGCCTCCGGCGTGCTGCTGTCGCGCGAAGAGGCTGCGGTGAATTCTGACCTGACCGGCTACCGCGTGGCCAAGGTCTATGTGGAACAGGGCGCCTGGGTGAAAGAGGGCCAGCCCCTGGCCCAGCTCGACGACTCCCTGCTGAAAGCCCAGATCGACCAGGCCGCCGCACAGGCCGAGCAGGCCGACGCCCAGGCCAAGCGCGTGTCGGGCCTGGACAACCAGGGGATTCTTTCGGCCGAGCAGCTGGAGACCCGCCGGATCACCGCCAAGGTCCAGGACGCCGGGCTCGCCGAGCTCAAGACCCGCGAAGCGCACATGACGATCCGCGCGCCGGTGGGCGGGCTGGTGCTGGAACGCAACGTGCGCCCCGGAGACATCGCCTCCGCGGGCGGCGCCACGCCGATGTTCCGCATGGTCCGCGACGGATTGGTGGAGCTGAACGCTGAAGTCGACGAGGCCGGTTTCGGCAATCTCCACATCGGCGATCCTGTGAGGGTGACTCTGCCGAGCGCCGCGGTGGTCGATGGTTCCGTCCGGCTCATCGATCCGCTGGTGGACTCCCAGACCAAGCTCGGCCACGTGCGCATCCGCTTGCCGGTCCGCTCGGACCTGAGACCCGGAGGCTTCGGCCGTGCGACGTTCCAGGGCTCGTCCCTGGCCGCGCGCGCGGTGCCGGAGATCGCCATCCGCTACGACGCCGACGGCGCCTCCGTGATGGTGCTGGGCGCGGACAACCGGGTCAGCCAGGTCCCGATCAAGACCGGACGACGCTCGGCGGGCTATGTCGAGCTGCTGGAGGGCCCGCCGGCGGGCGCGCGCGTCCTTCTGGGCGCAGCGTCCTTCGTCCTGCCCGGCGACATCGTGAAGCCGGTTGACGACGCCGCGCCGGCGCCCGCGGGTCGCTGATGGCCCAGCTCCGCATATCGACGTGGGGGATCCAGAACGCGGTTCCCGTGTCGGCGCTGTTCATCGCGCTCGTGCTGATCGGCCTGTCGTCCTACGCCAAGCTGCCGATCAAGCAGCGTCCGAACGTCACCTTCCCCGCGGTTATCGTGACCGTCACCGAGAACGGCGCTGCGCCTTCGGAAGTTGAGACCCAGATCACCCGGCCGATCGAGAACGCCCTGGCCGGCTTGCCCAATGTGGAGACCTTGCAGTCCACGGTGAGCCGCGGCGTCTCCACCACCCAGGTGGAATTCCCGCTCGGCCTCGACATCCAGCGCATGACGGACGACGTCCGCACGCGGGTGGAGCAGACGCGCGTGCAGCTGCCCCGGGACATCGACCCGCCGTCGGTCCAGCGCCAGGACATCGATAGCGAAGCAATCCTCAACTATGCTGTCGCCGCTCCGCAGATGAGCGACGTCGAGCTGTCCTGGTTCATCGACGACACGGTCGCCCGCACCCTGCAGGGCGAAGAGGGGGTCGCCCAGGTCCAGCGGGTGGGCGGGGTCAATCGCGAGATCAATGTCATCGTCGATCCCGACAGGCTCGCGGCGTTCGGCCTCACCGCGCCTCAGGTGAATGACGCGTTGCGCGGTTTCGCCGTGGACGAGACGGGCGGCCAGGCCGAGATCGGCGGTCGCCGCCAGACCCTGCGCGTGCTCGGCACCGCCGCCTCCGTCCCCCAGCTGCGCGACATGCAGATCCCCGTGGCGGGCGGGCGCTACGTGCGCCTCTCGGATGTAGCCGAGGTCGGCGACGGCGCCAGCGAACTGCAGGGCTTCGCGCGGCTCGACGGCCGTCCGGTCGTCGGCTTCCAGCTGATGAAAACCCGGGATTCCTCGGACATCGCCGTCGAGGACCGGGTCGCCAAGGCCATCCAGCGGCTGGGGAGCCAGCACCCGGATGTCAGGTTCACCAAGATCCTGTCCACGGTGGACAACACCCGCGCCAACTATACCGCCACCCTGCACACCCTGATTGAAGGCATGCTGCTGGCCGCGCTGGTCGTGTTCCTGTTCCTGCGGGAATGGCGCGCGACGATGATCACGGCGGTGGCCATGCCCGTGTCGCTGATCCCCACCTTCGCGGCCATGCAGCTGTTCGGCTTCTCGCTGAACACCATCACCCTGCTCGCCCTGACCCTGGTGATCGGGATCCTGGTCGACGACGCCATCGTCGAGATCGAGAACATACAGAAGCGGGTCGGCGCGGGCGCGCGGCCCTATCGGGCGGCTCTGGAAGGCGCCGACGCTATCGGCCTGGCGGTGGTCGCCACCACCTGCACCATCGTGGCGGTGTTCGTTCCGGTGTCGTTCATGCCCGGCATCCCGGGCCAGTTCTTCAAGGAGTTCGGCCTGACCGTGTCGGTGGCCGTCATGTTCTCGCTGCTGACGGCCCGCCTGCTCACGCCCCTGATGGCGGCCTACCTATTGAAGCCAGTGGTGCATCCGCACGAGCGCGGACCCCTGACCGGGCCCTATCGCAAGGCCCTGGACTGGGCCCTGTCGCACCGCTGGCTGGCCATCATCGGCGGCGGGCTGGTGTTCGCGGCCTCACTGGCTCTGGCGGTGGTTCTGCCCAAGGGCCTGCAGCCCGAGGGCAATCCCAACTACTACTATATCAGTGTGCAGGGCCCGCCCGGCGCCACCCCGGCGGTGATGGAGAAGATCGTCCGCGACATCGGCAAGATCGTCATGGCCCGCCCGGAATCCGCCCACTGGTTCGCGACCGTGGGCTCCACCTCCACCTCGAACTTCTTCGGCGGCGGCGCCTCCAGCGTGGATCAGGGCACGGTGACGGTGGTGCTCAAGGACAACCGCACGCTGTCGGTGTCCAAGATCAAGGACCAGGTCCGCCCTTACCTCCTGACGGTGCCCGACGCGCGGGTCACCTTCGATTCCGGCGGCTTCGGGTCGGGCGGTGTGCAGATCACGCTCACCAGCGAGGATGGCCCGACGCTGGAGAAGACCGCGCTTCAGCTTCAGCGCGAGATGCACACCCTGAATTCGATGGCCAACCCTGTGCCGGGCTCTCCGCCGGTGGGCCCCGAGCTGGTGGTGCGTCCCAAGCCCGACGAAGCCGCCCGGCTGGGCGTGTCCATCGACACCATCGCCTCGGCCGCTCGGGTGGCGACCATCGGCGACATCGACGCCAACGTCGCCAAATTCAATTCAGGCGCCCAGCGCATCCCGATCAGGGTGCGCCTGCCCCAGGCCGCCCGCGAGGACATCGGCATCATCCGGGCGCTCAAGCTGCCGGCCACCGGCGGCCGGACCACCACCCTCGGCAGCGTCGCCGACGTGACATTCCAGGCCGGGCCGGCCCAGATCCAGCGCTTCGATCGCATGCGGCGACTGAGCGTCCAGGCCGACCGGGTCGGCGGCGTGCAGCTCGGCCAGGCCATCGCGGACGCCAATCGTCTGCCGATCATGAAACACCTGCCGCCCGGCGTGAAGCAGGCGTCCTTCGGCGAGAACCGGATTCTGGCCCAGTTCTTCTCGGGGTTCGTGATGGCGATCCTGACCGGTCTCGGCCTCGTCTACGCCGTCATGGCTCTGCTGTTCAAAAGCTTCTTCAAGCCGATCGTCATCCTGTCGGCCCTGCCCCTGGCCATCGGCGGCGCCTTTTTCGCCCTCCTGGTAGGCGGCATGTCCCTCAGCCTGCCGTCCGGGATCGGACTTCTGATGCTCCTCGGCCTGGCCGCCAAGAACTCCATCCTGTTGGTGGAATACGCCATCGAGCGCGAGCGCGCCGGCGCCAGTCAGCGCCAGGCCCTGATCGAGGCCTGCCGCGAACGGTCGCGGCCCATCGTCATGACCACCCTGGCCATGCAGGCGGGCATGCTGCCCACCGCGCTCGGTCTGGGCGCGGGGGCCGAATTCCGCCAGCCCATGGCCATCGCGGTGATCGGGGGGCTTCTGACCTCGACGGTGCTGTCCCTGGTGCTGGTGCCGGTGGTCTATGAGTTCGTGGACGACTTCGAGCAGTGGCTGACGCCCAAGTTCGCCCGCTTCCTCACGCCGCGCGATCCGCCGCTGGAGCCCGCCCCGGAAGACGCGCTCTAGGGTCTACGGCGTGGCGCGTCGCCGCGGGATGAAGCCCTTCCAGAAGTCCAGGTAGTCGCGCAGCAGGTCCGGGACGACCCAGAACCCGTGCCGGTAAGGCGTGTCCACGCCGATCGCCAGCGACTGGTCCGCGTCGCCGCGCCAGGTGCCGAACAGGTGATCCCAGATCGGCGCCATGGCGAAATGTCCCGCCGGCTGCTCCGAGATGTCGAGGATGTGGTGCAGGCGGTGGTGTGTCGGGGATTGGATGACGTAGCGCCCGATCCAGCCGAAATCTGAATCGATCTTCGAATGGATCACGAAGCCCAGCGCCGTGGTCAGCACGTTCACGTAGAGGATCACGGCGGGCGGCGCGCCGAGCACCGCCATCGGCATGTTGATGAAGAAGATCGCCGTGAACGCCGCCGGGTGCTGCCGTGTCGCGTTGACGACCGAGAACTCGTCCGCGGCGTGGTGATAGCGGTGCAGCGGCCAGAAGAGCCGCGAATGGTCCAGCCGGTGGGTCCAGTAGTCGAAGAAGCTGTAGACGAAGAAGTAGGCGACGACCTGCAGCGGCATGGGCAAGGGCCCGAGGTTGATCGAGACGCCGAACGTCGATGCCAGCCAGTCGCGGATCCACACGCCCGACAGCATCGACGCCCCGAGCATCAGGAGCCGCCCCGCCACGTCCAGGATATGCGCCTGGCCGAGCAGGAAGCACGCCACGTCGGTCTTGCCGGAGGCGGTCGGGCGGAACAGCAGCTGGCGCGCGGAGCAGCGCGTCCAGCCCACGATGGCGCCCTCGAGGATCAAGGCCGCCGGCAGCAGGAAGAAGATCAGGGCCGCGTTGTTGGCGAACCGCTGATGGAGCTGCCTGATGTTGAGGCTGTGGCCCAGGAGGCGGACGGAGACCTGGTCCGGCAGAAGCTTCAGGGCCTGCCATTCGGCGAGTCCCAGGATGGCCATGCCGAGGAACAGGGCGAAGATGATCGCCGCGCGGTGGGCTCGAACGTCGCGGCGGCGGGCCGCCTCCGGATTCGGCACAGTCCCGGGCAAGGCGTTGCGGCCCGCGTCGACCGCGAGCGCTGATGACTGTTCCACTGAGAGCCACTCCGTCTGCCGGGACCCCGGTCCGGCAGACGGAGTTCACATGGCGTGCCAAGCGGCTGGCGTGTCGCACAGGATCTTCGCCGGTCAGTCCTCCGGGATGTCGCGCCCAGGTATCGGTGCGCCGCCAGCGAGCAGGGCGCGGATCGGCGCCCAGGTCATGCGATGGATCTCGCACGGGCCCAGCTCGATCAGGGCCCGCGCGTGACGGGGCGCGCCATAGCCTTTGTGCGCGGCGAAACCGTAGCCGGGATAACGGCCGTCCATCTCCGCCATCAGGCGGTCGCGCGCGGTCTTGGCCAGGATCGAAGCGGCCGCGATCGAGCAGGACAAGGCGTCTCCCTTGACCACGGTCCTGACCGGGCAGGGCAGGGGAAAGGCGTAGTTGCCGTCAACCAGGGCGAACTGCGGTACGACGGTCAGGGCCTGCACCGCCCGGCGCATGGCAAGGCCGGTGGCGTGCAGGATGTTGAGTTCGGCGATCTCCTCGACGGAAGCGAAGCCCACGGCCCAGGCGACGGCCCGGGTCTTGATCGCGCCTTCCAACGCTTCCCGCTGACTGGCGCTCAGCTTCTTGGAATCGTTGAGCCCCTTGGGCATCCGGCGCGGGTGCAGGATCACGGCCGCAGCCGACACGGGCCCCGCCCAGGGGCCGCGGCCAGCCTCGTCCACTCCGCAGACCGGGCCCGTGCAGGCCTTTTCGAACTTCATGTGGGGCGTGCCGCTCACGGCGTCAGGCCATATGGCGAATCTCGTCGTGGCGGAAGCAGGTGACCAGATGATCGTTGACCATGCCCACCGCCTGCATGAAGGCATAGACGATCACCGGACCCACGAAGTTGAATCCCCGGGCCTTCAGCGCCTTGGCCATGGCGGCCGCTTGCGGGGTCTGGGCGGGAACCCCGGAGTCTTCGGTCCAGCTGTTCTGGATCGGCTGGCCGTCCACGAAGTCCCAGAGGAACGCCGAGAAGTCCTCGCCCCGGTCTCGCATGTCGAGGAACAGCCGCGCGCCGCGAATGGCGGCGTCGATCTTGGCGGGCGAGCGGATGATGCCGGCGTCGGCCAGGAGCCGCGCCCGATCGGCCTCGCCGAAGCTGGCCACGACCTCGGGGTCGAAACCGGCGAAGGCTGCATGGAACGCCTCGCGCTTGCGCAGGATGGTGATCCACGAGAGGCCGGCCTGGAATCCGTCAAGCACCAGCTTGGCCCAAAGCGCCTGCGGATCCCGTTCGGGCGCCCCCCATTCCCTGTCGTGGTAGGCCTCGTACAGCGGATCGCCCGCCATGCCCTTCCAGGTGCAGCGGGTCAAAGGGGGCGATTGCGACATGCGGCGGTACTCAATCCAGTGTCTGCTGACAGAGGGCTTCGACGACCAGGCCCAGGCAGTCGTGGTCGATCGGCTTTCCGAGATAGGCGTTGTGCCCGAGGGTCCTGGGCAGCTTCGACTCCGGCACGCCCGTAATCAGCACCACCGGAACAGGAGGTCCCAGGCCGGCGCGCAGGTGCGCGATCAAGCCCGCGCCGTCGAGGTTCGGCATCATCAGGTCGGTCACCACCACGTCCGGTTCGAAGCTGGCCAGCATGCCGATCGCCGCGGCGCCGTCCGGCGCGTCTTGCACCGTGTGGCCGCGGGCCTCCAGGACATCGACCAGCGCGAGCGCTGTGAAGGCTTCGTCTTCGACGACCAGGACCCGTGCCATGAGCCAGTCCAACCCTGATAATCCGCGCCGCCTCACACTGGGGCGTCTGTACTGCGCCCAATTGTCGCACCCTTAGCGCGCAAAGGAAATACGCCAGGCGAGGCCCTGCTCCCCGAATTCCAGCACCGCCTGTCCGTTGAGCGCGCGCGGCACCAGCTTCTCGAGCAGCAGCCGGCCGAATCCGCTCCGTTGCGGCGGCGCCACGCGGACGCCCCGCTCTATCCAGGACACCTCGATCTGCGCCGGTTCGCCGGCGGGGCGTTCCAGCGTGCGCCACGAGATCGCCAGGCGGCCATCCGGTTGACTGAGCGCGCCGTACTTGGTCGCGTTGGTGGCCACTTCGTGCAGGGCCAGGGCCATGTACTGCCCGACTTCCGGCGCCACTTCGAGTTCCGGACCGTCCAGGGTGATCCGCTCACGCGCCTCGGGCAGGATGAAGCCGAGTTGCGCGGCCACGAGCGCCCCAAACTCCACCCCCCGCCAGTCGCGTCCGACGAGGAGGTCGTATGCCGCGCCAAGGGCGGAGAGCCGGGCGCTGAACCGGGCGATGAAGGCCTTGGGCAGACCTTCGGCCTTTGCGGTCTGGTGCGCGACGCCCTCCACCAGGGACAGGAGGTTCTTCGCCCGGTGGGCCAGCTCTCGCATGATCACCTGCAGGTGTTCCTGCTGGCGTTTCTGCTCAGTCACGTCGATGGCCGCCACGAGCAGGCCCGAGCCGCCGTCCGCGAGGCGCGCGGGGGTGATCTTCAGGTCGAAATGGTTGTCCTTGCCATCGACCGGCAATGCGACCTCGGCCTTCATGAGCTCGCCTGTGCGCAGGACCTGCCGCTTGAGCGGCGACAACACGGACGCCGACTGCGGGTCCAGCGCCTCGTCGTCGGTTCGGCCCAGGGCGTCGCTGGACAAGGGCGGGCGGGGATTGTGCAGCCAGGTGTAGCGCAGCGCCGCGTCCTGCTCGGACACGGTGACCAGGGAGCCGGCGGTCGCGATTTCGAAGCGCCGCGCCAGGGCATGGACTTCTTCGGTGCGGCGGGCGACCTCGGCCTCCAGGTTGGAGCGGATCGCGATCAGCTGGGTGACCGCCAGCTCCTTGGCCGAAACCTCGGCCTGCAAGGCGGCGTTGGCGCGCGCAAGTTGTCCCGGAGATGGGATTTCGAGCAGTCGCGGCAGGACGGGCCACAGGACGAACGCGGTGACCACCGATGCCGTGGCGGTGAACGCCTTCACCAGTCCGTCCGTGACATAGAGCGGCCGCCACAGGACGATAACACCGAAGACATGGGTCAGGCCGCAACCCAGGATGAATACGCAGAACAGGATGGCGACGCGCTTGTGTTCGGCGATCAGGTCGGTTCTCCGCCGCACGAACGACAGGATGGCCAGCGGAATGCTGAAATAGGACGCGGCGATCACGACGTCGGAGATCGCATGCAGGGCCAGGATGTCCGGACGCCAGAGCAGACAGAAACCGTGCGGCAGGAACCCCGATGAACTGAAGAACCGATCCAGGATGGTCATTGTCGTGTCCGTCGAGCCTCTCGGGTTGCCTCCCTGGTAAGTTGAGTCTCTCGGACCGTCTCCACTTTGCCGGTCAGATCACGGGAGCCAGGCTTCAGCCATCCGTGAGCCAGGCCGGTGGTTCGGCCAGCACCGGCCTGCCGTCCACCGTCAGGGATGCGCCCAAGATCCGATCGAGCCTCAGCAGGGCCATGGCGCGGCCGTCACGGCCGGACAGCACCTCGCCGGCGCGCAGGTCGCCCGCCAGGACCTCCGCGCCGAAAGGCGGTGCGGGCCCTTCGAAGCTGATCGGCGTCATGCGGCTCTTGATCCCGCCCCGGCGCTTCATTCGCGAGGTTGTCTCCTGGCCGACGTAGCATCCCTTCTTGAAGTCGATTCCGTGCAGCAAGTCGAAGTCGGCCTCGATCGGATAGGTCTTGTCGGGCGCGCAGTCCCGGGCCGGATCCGGGGCGCCGAGGCCGAGCCGCCAGGCGTCGTAGGCGTCTTCGGTGACCACAGAAGCGCCCTGGGGAGGCGTCATGTCGACGCCCCGCCAGCCCAGGTCGATCAGCCGCGGATCGGCGGTCCAGCCCGCGGGGGCGTCCCCCATTCCCCAAAGCGCGCAGACCCGCCCCTCGGCGGGCTCGATCTCCACCTGCGCCCGCAGGCGATAGATCGTCAGGCGCTGGATCAGCTCCTGGCGGCGCGCCGCCTGCACGTCCAGTGAGAGTCCCTCGACCGACCGGATGACGAACATGTCGAACAGCAGCCGTCCCTGTGGGCTCAGCAGGGCGGCGAAGCGAACGTCGCCCGGGGCCATCTGCTCCACGTCATTGGAGATCAGGCCCTGCAGGAAGCCGGCGTGATCCGGCCCGGTCACGCGGATCAGCGCGCGGCTGTCGAGGTCTGCGAATGATAAGCTCATGCAGCCCATCCTAATCCGGGAACACCACGACTCGCCAACAACGCTATAAGGGCGGTGATGGCCGTCACCCAATTCCCGATTCTGGTCCTGACGCCCCCGGCTCGCGCGGACGCGATCCTGTCCTCGGGCCTTATCCGTCGGCTGCACGACGAGATTCCCCACGCCCGCTTCACGATCGTGGCTTCGGCGACCGCGGCGCCCCTGTTTCGCGAGACGCCAGGCCTGGAGCGGCTGATCGAGGTGGAACGGTCCGGGTTCGGCGCCGGGTTCGGCCTCTGGTGGCGCCTGCGGCCCCGCCGATGGGGTCTGGTGCTGGACCTGGCGGACGGCGGTCTGGCGAAGCATCTGGCGGCGACGCGCAAGTCCCGACGACCCGCCCCGGACGCCCCGCCCGCGCACAAGGTGATCCAGGCGGCCCGGCGTCTGAAGCTGGAGGATGACCCTCCCGCGCCGTGGCTGTTCACCTCGGCTGAGACCCGGGCCCGGGCGAACGAGCTCATGGGAACGGGCGGCCCGCTGCTCGCCGTCGCCCCCGCCGAACCGTGGATCGGCGCCGCCTGGCCCGCCGACCGCTTCGCCCGGGCGGCGATCCAGATCCTCGGCGAGGGCGGCCCCCTCGCTGGCGGGCGCCTGGTCATGGTCGGCGCGCCAGAAGATTGGCGCGAGGCCGAGGGCCTGCGCCGCTCCCTCTCGCGTGAGCGCCTGATCGATCTCAGCCAGGAGCCCGATCCCCTGGTGATCCACGCCTGCCTCGAGCGCGTCGACCTGTTCATCGGCGGCGCGGGCTGGATGACGCATCTGGCGACCGCCGCGGGTGCGCCGACGCTGGGACTTTACGGGCCGACCGACGACGCCCTCGAAGGCGTCTGGGGGCCCCGCGCCCGCGTGGTGCGCGGTCCGCGCAGCTTCGAGGCGATCCGCGCGATCGATCCCGGGCTGAACCAGTCGATCGCCCATATGCTGGACCTGAAAGTGGAGGCGGTGGTCGAGGCGGCGGCAGACCTCGTCCAGACCATGACCCCCATTAGGAGACTGCGCCGGCATGGCTGAGCGTTTTGATCTGATCGTCCGCGGCGGCGAGGCGGTGACGCCGTCCGGCCGCGGCCGGGCCGACATCGGCGTGCTGGGCGGCAAGATCGCGGCCATCGGCGACCTCGGTCAGGCCGAGGCCGGCGAGGTGTTCGAGGCCAAGGGCCTCGTGGTCCTCCCGGGCGTGATCGACACCCAGGGGCACTTCCGCGAGCCCGGCCTGGAGTACAAGGAAGACCTGGAAACAGGCTCTCGGGGCGCCGTGCTCGGCGGCGTGACCGCCGTTTTCGAGATGCCCAACACCCGCCCGGCCACCACCACCGCGGCCCTGCTGCAGGACAAGCTGGACCGAGCCCGCGGCCGCATGCACTGCGAGCACGCCTTCTATGTCGGGGCCACGCACGAAAACACGGCCGAGCTGGCGGAGCTGGAACGCCTGCCGGGGTGCTGCGGCGTGAAGGTGTTCATGGGCGCCTCCACCGGCGATCTGCTGATCCCCGACGACGAGGGCATCGAGGCGGTTCTGCGCGCCATCAACCGCCGCGCGGCCTTCCATTCCGAGGACGAGGCCCGCCTGGTCGAACGTCGGCCCCTTGCCCGCGAGGGCGACTGGACCAGCCATCCGGAGGTGCGGGACGTGGAGGCGGCCGTGCGCTCCACCCGCCGCCTCCTGGGCATGGCCGAGCGCCTGGGCAAGCGCGTGCACGTGCTGCACGTCACGACGGCGGAAGAGGTGGACATCATCGCCGCGCACCGGGCGGTGGCCACCATGGAGGCCAATCCCCAACACCTCACCTATGCGGCCCCGGAGATCTACGAGCGCCTCAAGGGCTTCGCCCAGATGAACCCCCCGATCCGCGACGCGCGGCATCGCGACGGCCTGTGGCGCGGGATTCGCCAGGGCGTGGTCGATGTGCTCGGCACCGATCATGCGCCCCACACCCGCGAAGAAAAGGAAAAGCCCTATCCTGCCTCACCCTCCGGCATGCCCGGGGTGCAGACCATCGTGCCGGTGATGCTGACCCATGTCGCCGAGGGCCGCCTGACGCTTGAGCGGCTGGTGGACCTTCTGTGCCACGGTCCCCAGCGGGTGTTCGGCCTGGCCGAGAAGGGCCGGCTCGCGGTGGGCTATGACGCCGACCTGACCATTGTGGACCTGAACGCCCGGCGGGTTATCCGCCACGCGGACATGGCCAACCGCTCAGGCTGGACGCCCTTCGACGGCTTTGAAGCCAAGGGCTGGCCGATGGCGACAGTGATCCGCGGAAACATCGTCATGCGCGACGGCGAGGTCGCCCTGCCGGGGCTCGGGCGACCCATGCGGTTCCTGGAAACGCTCAGCCGGACCTGAGGGCGCTCCCGCATCGGCGCCCGCGGTCCCCCACGCACAGAAACGCCGCCGGCCTCGCGGCCGGCGGCGCGGTCCGTATTAGGTCAATTCAGCCGATCAGGCCGCGACAGCCGCCTGCTTCCGACGCGACAGGCGCATCGCGGCGCCAAGGCCGCCGAAGCCGACCAGCATCATCGCCCAGGTGGCGGGCTCAGGAACGCCGCCGCCGGCGGAGATCGTGAGCGAGTCCATGCTTCCGACGGTTCCGGTCTGGTATTCAGCGTAGGAGCCCGGAGCGCCATTGAAGAAGTACCCGAAGGTGCCCGAGGAATTGATCGCGCTCAGCGACGACGAAAAGCCGCAGCCGGCGAACCCGCAGGTGTTGGGATCCACGACGAAATCGTTGGCGGCGGTGTCGTAGGCGAAGTGGACGTAGTCGGTCAGGCCGAGCGCGTCCGCCAGGCTGTAGGTCTCGCCCGCCACGGTGACGGAAAAGGCCGTCAGGTCGCCATAGCCCAACACGCCCGTCGATCCGGTCGTGTAGCTGAAGGATCCGGTGGCGACCGGCGATCCGCCTAAGTCATATTCGAACACCTTGGTCGTCGCGCTGGCCGCCGTAGCCGCCAAGAGCGAAGCCGCCAGGGCGGCCCCTGCAAGTTTGAACTTCGTCATCTTTAGCTCCCCGCCGTCAGTTAGGTTTCCACGACGCCTAAGCGTTGCCCATCTTTAGTAGAGCCAGCCTCCGAAAATGGCCACTGCTTTCGCCTCACAGGAGAGGCGGCAGTCCATTTGATCGGGAAACGAGGCGAGGGGAACGCCTAGGCGGGCCTCTTCGGACCGGGATGGGCCTTCGGTTCGGTCATGGCCGGCGGGTCGCTGGCGGGGAAGCTCTCGTCGAGGGCCTCGTCCAGCAGGTCGTCTTCGTGGACTTTCGCCGTTTCGTCGTTGGAAGGGGGATTGCGCGCCATGGATCGCCGGCTCCCGAACTTTACCCGCCCAGTCTACGCCATCTGGCCCCATAATGGGAGCACCGCGGCGGTTCAGGTCACGCGAAGGCGGCGTCCAGCAGGGCGGGGGCGCTCACCGCCAGGCCGGCCAACGGACCGGACGACAGCAGCAGAACCACTTCGTCGCCGGTCAGGCGCCGTTCCAGCGCCGTCAGCACGGAAGCGCCGTCAGGCAGGGCCAGCGTCGGCACGCCAGCTGAGGCGATGCGCGCGGCGATCTGGGCCTGGGTGGCCTGCTGGTGGCTTGCCGCGCCGTGCTCAGGCGGGGGAAGCAGCAGCACGCGTGCGACGCCCTCGAACACCGTGTCGTACCAGGCGAGGCCGTCCTGGCTGCGCCAGCTAAAGGTGTGGGGCTCGAACACCACGATCAGGGGGCGGCCCGGGAAGTGCAGTCGGATCGCCTCGATGGCCGAGCGCGCCTTCTCGTAGGACGAGCCGAAGCCTTCATAGACCGGAACCCGGGAGCGACGCGTCTTCTTGTCCAGGCGGCGCGCCACGCCCCTGAACGCCCGCGCGCCCCGGGTCAGCGCCGCGGCGTCGGCCAGGCCCAGCTCCAGCAGCAGCGCCGCGGCCCCCACGATGTTCTCGATGTTGTGCAGCCCCAGAAGCTCGGTCTGCAACGGGATGCGTTCGCCTCCGGGAGCCACGAGGTCGAAGGCGGTGATCTCGCCGATCCGGATCGTCTCGGCGTGGTAGCCGGGGCAGGGGTCCAGCCCGTACCACACAACCTCACGCCCGGCGGCCAGCCGGCGCAGGGGCTCGAAGCCGTGGGCGCAGACCAACAGTCCGCCCGCCGGGAGTTGGCCGATCAGCTCGGCGAAGGGCGCTTCGTAGGACGCCATGGTCGGGAAGACGTTGATGTGATCATGGACCAGCGAGCTGATCAGCAGGTGGCTCGGGTGGTAGAGCAGGAACTTCGAGCGGCGGTCCTCCAGGGAGATGACGTACTCGTCGCCCTCGATCAGGAATTCCGGACTCGCGCCCCAATGTCCCGTGGTCGGCAGGTCGAGGGGCACGGCGCCGATGAAGTAGCCGGGATCGCGGCCGGCCTGCCGCAGGAAGACCGCGCACATGGCGGTTAGTGTGGACTTGCCGAAGCTTCCCGCGACGACAATGGCTTCCCGCGACTGGGTGTGCAGGGCGAGATAGTCGGCGAAGCTGTGGAGCGGGACGCCGCGACGAACGAGTTCGGCGAGCTCGGGGTTGCGTCCAAGGTCCAGCTTGCTGCTTGATCCGATGATGCCGATGTCCACGTCCGGCGGAATCCGGCGCGCGTCGAAACCGTCGTGATAGGGCACGCCCAGGCGGTCCAGATAGGTCGAAACCGGAGGGTAGAGGCCGTCGTCGGAGCCCGAGACGGCGTGGCCTTCCGAAACGAGCACCGAGGCCAGGGCGCTCATGCCGGCGCCGCCGATCCCGAGGAAATAGACGTTCATGGGCGGGAAGACTTCCCCGGCGTCGGGACCCGGAACGACGAAGGCCCGCCGGACAAGCGCCGACGGGCCCTGGATCGCCAAGGTTTCTGTCGGCCTATTTCAGAGTGCAGCCGCCGCCGATTCCCTTGGCGTCGGCGCAGGTCACGATGCTCTTCACGGTCTCGGGTCCCGGCGCGTACTCGATCATCAGGCCAGGGGCGCCGGTGCAGGCGGCTTCGACGAAGTCCGAGCCGGTGCTGGTGACCCCGACCGACCGGGCGTTGGACACCTGACAGGTCTTCCCCTTGGCGGCGAGCTGGCTCGAGATCTTCGGAAACGCCGCGGCATCGGTGGTGAGAGCGCATTTCAGGGACCGGGCTCCGGCCCGCACGCAATTGTAGAATTCTCCGGACTGGCCCTTGTCCACGGGGAAAAGGGCGATCGCGCCGTCCGCGTGGTCGGAACACGCCAGCTCCACCACCTCACGCCCGGACTTCTGGTCCAGACCGAAGCTGTGATAGGCGCTGACCGTGCACGGATAGCCGATTTCCTTGGCGAGGCGGGCGTAGGTGCCGATCTCGGCCGTCTGGGCCGCGGACGCACTGGTCAGGGTGCAGCCGTTGCCGATGGTGCTGGCGCGGGCGCAGTCGATGGCGCTGACGAACTTGGCGTTGGCGTCGACCTGCAGCACATAGCCGGCCTTTTCATCACTGCAGGCCAGCTCATAGAAGCTGTTCTTGTTGGTGGCGGACGTTCCGATCAGACGGCCGTTGGTGATCTGGCACGCCCGGTTCGCCGGCGCGGCCATCTGGGTCAGCAGCGCCACCAGCTTGCTTTGCGGAAAGAACTTGCACGCGGCTGGATCGAGGGTGAGGCAGTCGATCGCGGTGAGGGGGTGGGTGGACCCCGCCTGGGGCGACTGCAGGACGTAGGCGCGGCCTTCACTGCAGCCCACCTCGAATTGGTCGAACTTCTGGTCGGCGCTGGCGCCCATCCACCGGGCATCCTGCGGCGTGCAGGTCAGGCCCGCCTTGGCGATGAGCGGCTGCATGCCCTTGATCGGGTCGGCGTTGGCGGCGAGTCGGCAGTACAGCTGGCCTTTGTCCGGCTGGCCGGAGGCGGGCTTGTTGGTGGTCAACGCCAGGCAGTCGAAGCTCGATGGCGTGCCAGGCTGCGGTGCGATCAGCACGTATCCCAGGCCGTCCTGGCACACGAGCTCATAGTACTTGCTCAGGACGTCGACGCCCTTGGCGTCCTTGGACTTCTGTTGGCCGATATAGTTGGCGTCCGTGATGGTGCAGGGGACGCCGGCCTGCTGCGCGATCGGCGGCGCTTCCGCCATGCCGGTCGCATGCGACTTCGGATCGTCGGGGACGACCTTGGTCGCAGCGCTCTTGCTAGCGGCGTCCGCGGCGAAGGCCATGACCGGCGAAACCGCGGCGAGCAGCACCGACGCCAGTCCGATAGCAATGAGTCTCATGACCCCGTCTCCTGGAAAGCTTCCTTGGGCGCGGCTTAGCCCGCACCGTTCTTTAGGGTCAAGCATGACAATCCTGGCCGGCCAAAGTGTGGCGCGATGTGGCGACGGCGTGGCGGGTTGCAGATCAATCAAATTCGCCTCACGTAAGGCGATCAGCCTTGCGCAGGTCGGGAAACAACTTGGCGCAAAGTCCGGTGGCGAACAGGGCGCCGACGCCGCCGAACACGGCCGCGGCCACGGGGCCCATGAACCGGGCTGAGACCCCCGTCCGGAACTCACCAAGTTCGTTCGACGCGCCGATGAACAGGGTGGCGACCGCCGCGACCCTGCCGCGCATGGCGTCAGGCGTGACGATCTGCACCAGACTCTGGCGCACGAACACCGAGATCATGTCTCCCGCGCCCAACACCGCCAGGGCGGCCACCGACAACGCCACAGACCGCGAGAGGGCGAACACCAGGGTCCCCACGCCATAGACCGCCACGCCGGCGAACATCGAGAGGCCCGCATTGCGCCGGATCGGACGGGCCGCCAGGTAAGTCGCTACGACGGCGGCGCCGACGGCGGGCGCGGCCCGCAGGATTCCAAAGCCCAAGGGCCCCACCTGCAGGATGTCCTTGGCGAACACGGGCAGAAGGGCGGTGGCGCCGCCCAGGATCACCGCGATAAGGTCCACCGTGATCGACCCCAGGACGATCTTCTGGCGCCAGACATAGACCAGCCCCTCCGTCATCAGTGCGATGCGCGACGCCGTGTGGCGAACCTGCTGAAGCTGCGCGCGCACCGGCGCGAGGCTGGCGATGGCGATCAGGTAGATCACCCCGATGACGCAATAGGCTGTGGTGGGCGAGATCGCGCAGAGCAGGCCGCCGACGGCGGGGCCGACGATGCTCGCCGCCTGCCAGCTCAGGGAATTCCAGGCGATGGCGCGGGGCAGGAGTTCCCGGGGAACAAGGGTCGGGGCCAGGGCGGTGGACGCGGGATTGTAGAAGGCCCGCGAGCCGCCGAACACGATCGCCAGGGCGAATATCGGCCAGAACACCCGGGCGCCGGTCGCCGCGATCGCCGCCAGCGCCCCGACGCAGATGATCTCCACCACCAGGCAGATGATGATGATCCGCCGCCGGTCGTGCCGGTCGGCGGTGTCGCCGGCGATCAGCGACAGGGCGAACAGCGGCAGGAATTGCGCCAAGCCGACCATGCCCAGCAGGAACGCCGACTCCCGCACGCCGGACGTGCGCCGGGCCAGTTCATAGACCTGCCAGGCGATGGTCACGCCCTGGGCCTGGGCGCCCAACACCGTCAGGAAGCGCGAGCCCCAGAACAGCATGAAGCCGCGCTGGCGCAACAGCGCGGCCAGGGTTTCGGCCGGGGGCGTCTCGGGATTTGGGGAGTCGGTCATTCGGCGCTCCAGCTTGGAGGCATCGGCGTGCGGTTGGCAACAGGGCCTCGTTCGATCCCGGCGCTTGCAGCCGTCACATCCGGCGGATAGGTCAGCGCGACCCGCCGCCTGGCCCTTCCGACGGATCTTTCCTTGTCCATCACCGCGCTCGAGTCGCTGTCCATCGCGCCTGAAGGTCCCGGCGACGCCGACGAGGCCTTGGCCCTCGTGGATCGGGTGTTCGGGCCGGGACGCTTCGCCAAGACCGCCGAGCGCCTGCGCGAAGGCAACCGCTTCGAGCCCGACCTGTCGTTCGTCGCCCGCGAAGGCGGGGTGCTGGTGGGATCGGTGCGTCTATGGCCGGTGAAGGTCGGGGATCGGGCCGCCCTGCTGCTCGGCCCGATCGCGGTGGATCCCGCAGCGCGCAACCGCGGCCTGGGCGCGACGCTTGTCGAGCGCGCCTGCGCGGCGGCGGCTGGCGCAGGTCACGCCGTGGTCGTCCTGGTCGGCGATCCGCCCTATTTCCAGCGCATGGGCTTTCAGGCCTTCTCCCCTGGGCGCATTCGGCTGCCCGGGCCGGTGGACCCGCGCCGTATCTTGGCCCGCGCCCTCAAGTCCGGCGCCCTGGATGATCTGGAAGGCCTCGTCACGCTTCCCTAACCCTCACGCGCCACCTAACTGAGGCCTATGAGTCCGGCCCAGGATCCATCCAGTTTGCCACGCCTCTTCGAGGCGGTGAGCGCCGCCGCCGAGCGGCAGGACCGCGGCCTGCCGCCCGTGCACCTGTGGAACCCACCGCTGTGCGGCGAGATCGACATCCGCATCCGCGCCGACGGGACCTGGATCCACGAAGGCGCCCCGATCGGCCGGCTGGCGCTGGTGCGCCTCTTTTCCAGCGTGCTCAGGAAGGACGAGGACGGGTTCTGCCTCGTCACGCCGGCCGAAAAGCTCAGGATCACCGTCGAGGACGCCCCTTTCACGGCCATCGGCATGGAGCGCGACGGCGAGGTCATCAGGTTCGCGACCAATGTCGGCGACGTCGTCGAGGCCGGACCCGATCACCCCATCCGGATCGACCAGGGTCCTGGCGGCGCCCCGCGGCCCTATCTGCACGTCCGCGGCGGGCTGGAGGCGCTGATCGCGCGGCCGGTCTTCTATGAACTGGTCGAGATGGGCGAGCCTGTCCAGACGTCGGACGGCCTGCGTCTCGTCGTCGCATCACATGGCGTCAGCTTCGATCTCGGCGCCCTGGAGGCGGAGGCATGACCACCGCCCAGCGCCGTTTCATCACCAGCCGTCTGCTGCCCTTCGACGGGCCCCAGCCGGACCAGCCGGACTCGGCCGAGCACGCGCCGGCGGCGGTGCTGGTGCCCCTGATCGAGCGGCCCGAGGGCCTCAGTGTCCTGTTGACCCAGCGCACCGAGCACCTGCGACGCCACGCGGGCCAGATCGCCTTTCCAGGCGGCCGGGCCGACCCTGGGGAGCTTCCCTGGCAGACGGCGCTGCGGGAGGCGGAGGAGGAAGTCGGCCTGGATCCGGCGCTGGTGCACCTGGCGGGCCTTTCCGATCCATTCTGGACCCGCACCGGCTATGTGATCACTCCGGTGGTGGGATTCGTCAGCCCGAACCTGTCCGTGACGCCCAATCCGGAAGAAGTCGCCGACGTCTTCGAGGTGCCGTTCGACTTCCTGATGGATACGGCGAACCACCAGTTCGAGATGCGCGAATTCCCGGGCGGCCTGACTCATGAGATCTGGGCCATGCCCTTCCAGGACCGCAACATCTGGGGCGTGACGGCCATGCTGCTCAAGGCGCTGCATGCGCGGCTGTTTGAAGACGCCGTCTCCTGAAGTTCATGGCGCGACGTCCTTGCGGGGGGCGATCGAACGCTCCATCGTGGCCCCCAAGATCATGACCGTGCAAAGCCTGGATCCCCCCGCCGCCTTGAACGAAACGCTCGACCCGCAGCCCTGGATGACCGCGCCCGCGACACGGGCCGTGATCGAGGCGCTGGAGGCTCGGGGCGGGCGCGGCTGCGCGCGGTTCGTCGGCGGCTGCGTGCGCAATGCTCTGATGGGCCGGCCTGTCGACGACATCGACATCGCCACCACCCTGACGCCGGACGAGACCTCCGCGGCGCTCGAGGCCGCCGGCCTGCGCGCGGCGCCCACGGGCGTGGAGCACGGCACGGTCACCGCTATCGCCGACCACCAGCCCTTCGAGATCACCACCCTGAGGCGCGATGTCTCCACCGACGGCCGCCGCGCGGTGGTGGCCTTCACCACCGATTGGAACCAGGACGCCCAGCGGCGGGACTTCCGGCTGAATGCGCTCTACGTCGACCCGGACGGACGCCTGTTCGATCCCACCGGTCACGGCCTGGCCGACGCCCGGGCGGGTCGGATCGTATTCGTGGGCGATCCCATGCTGCGCATCCGCGAAGACTATCTGAGGATCCTGCGCTTCTTCCGTTTTCAGGCCTGGTTCGGCCAGGGCGAGCCAGACCCCGCCGCCCTGGCCGCCTGCCGGGCGTTGAAGGCCACGCTCGCCGGCCGGTCGGCCGAACGCACCCAGAAGGAGCTCCTGAAGCTGCTCGCCGCGGACGATCCGCGTCCGGCCCTCAAGCTCATGGCGGCGTCAGGCGTCCTGGCCGCCTTGCTCCCGTTCGTGAAGGGTCTCGGCCGGCTGGAGGGCCTGGTCGAGATCGAGCGGGACCCTCTGGCCGAAAACGACGCCGATCTGCGGCTCGCCGCGCTGATCCCGCCGGACCGCGCCACCGCCGAGCAAGTCGCCGAGCGCCTGCGCCTGTCCAACGCCCAACGCGACCGGATGGTCGCCGCGGTCGGCTCGGAACCGGCCATCACCTCGTGGATGAGCCCGCGCCAGGTGCGCAGGGCGGTCTGGCGCCTCGGACTGCAAACCTTCACCGACCGGGTCAAACTGGCCTGGGCGGCGGCGGACAGCCCCGAGCGAGGACCGCAATGGCGGGGCCTGATCACCCTGGCCCAGGCCTGGGATCGTCCCGTGTTCGCCATCTCTGGGGAAGATGTGATCGACGCGGGCGCCGCGGCGGGGCCCCTGGTCGGCCAGATCCTGCGCGAACTCGAAGACTGGTGGATCGACGAGGACTTTCCGGCCGACCGTGATCTGGCGCTGGAGCGCCTGAGGATCGTGGCCCAGGGCATGCTGCCGTGAAGATCGGCGTCCTGGAGACCGGCGCGCCGCCCGCGGCGCTGCGGCCGCGCTTCGGGACCTACGCGGGGATGTTCGAGGCCCTGCTCGGCGATGGCTATGACTGGCGCGTCTACGATGTCCAGACCGGCGCGTGGCCGGACCGGCCGGAAGACAACGACGCCTATCTGGTCACCGGTTCCTCCGCCGGGGTGTATGAGACGGATGCCTGGATCGGGGCTCTGATGGACTTCCTGCGGGCGGCGAGGGGGCGCGCCAGGCTGGTGGGCGTCTGCTTCGGCCACCAGGCGATGGCGCAGGCCTTCGGCGGCCGGGTGATCAAGTCGCCCCGGGGCTGGGGCGTGGGTCTGCACACCTACGATGTCCGCGCCCACGAGCCCTGGATGGACATGGCCCCGACCATCGCCATCCCCGCGTCCCACCAGGACCAGGTGGTGGAACTTCCGCCCGGCGCCCGCGTGCTGGCGGCCAGCGAAATCACCCCCTTCGGCATGCTGGAGTACGGGGATCAGCCGGCCATTTCCCTCCAGCTGCATCCCGAGTTCGATCCGGCCTACGCTGTGGCCCTGATCGAGAGCCGCCGCGAGGAACGCCTCACGCCGGACCAGGCGGACGCCGCCGTCGCGTCGCTGAAGGCGCCCAACGACAACGCTCGCGTCGGCGGCTGGATCAGGCGCTTCCTGGCGGAGGGCTGAGCCCCCCTGCTCAATGCCGCGGACAGCCGGTCCTGGCGACTCCCCGGCAGGCTCGCTACATCCGGGGCATGACGCGCGTTATCCAGACTCTCGGCTTGGACAATCTCCGGGACTTCGGCGGCTACGACACCGCCTGTGGACGGGGGCTGAAGGCCGGCCGGCTCTACCGCTCGGCCCACCACCAGAACGCCACCGACGACGACCTGCAGGCCCTGTCCGCCCTGAACCTGGCGGTGATCGTCGACCTGCGCCGCATCGAGGAACGAAAACGCTTCCCGTCGCGCCGGCCCCAGGGCTTCGCGGGCCAGGTGATCGACAACGACCTGGGCGACGTCGACCAGAGCTGGGAGGCCAGTCTGAAGGGTCAGGATCCGACGGTGGAGCTGTTCCGCAACAAGAGCCTGGAGTGGTACCGCCGGGCGCCGTTCGAGGAGCGGCACATCGACCTCTTCGCCCGTTACTTCGCCGCCCTGGCCGAAGTGGATGGGGCGGTCCTGATCCATTGCGCCGCCGGCAAGGACCGCACGGGCCTCCTGGCCGCGCTCACCCACCACATGGCCGGCGTTCATCGCGACGACATGCTGCAGGACTATCTGCTGACCAACCGCCTGGATTTCCACGAGCGCCGCGCCCCGGTCATCGCCGGCCTGATCCAGGAGTTTTCCGGCCGGGCCCCCAGCGACGCGGCCGTCCGCGCCGCCATGCAGGTGGAGGCCTCGGACCTCGATATCGCCCTCAAGGCCATCGAAGCCCGCTACGGCTCGATCGACGCCTATCTGGCGGAGGCGCTGGGCGTGGACGCCGCCAGGCGCGCGGCGTTCGAAGCGAAGTACCTGGGGTGATCCCTGAGGGCCAAGCCTGGTTCGCCAGGGCGCCGCAGGCCATCCACCCTGCCCGTCATCCTCGCCCTCGTGGCGAGGATGATGTCGTTAGACGGAATTGCCGTCCGCTTTCGAAGAGCGCCCTGATCAGGGCCACTTCACCAGGGGCGGCATGGAGCTGAGGATCGAGTCCACGTTGCCGCCCGTCTTCAGGCCGAAGGTCGTGCCGCGGTCGTAGAGCAGGTTGAATTCCACGTAGCGGCCGCGCCGGATCAGTTGCTCATCCCGCTCCGCCTCGGTCCAGGGCTCGGCCATGCGGCCGCGCACGATGCTGGGATAGATGTCCAGGAAGGCCTCGCCCACGTCGCGGGTGAAGGCGAAATCACGCGCCCAGTCCCCGGAATCGTGGCGGTCATAGAAAATGCCGCCCACGCCCCGGTGCTCCTTGCGGTGGGGCAGGTAGAAGTAGTCGTCGCACCACGCCTTGAACTTCGGATGCCAGGCCGGATCGTGGGCGTCGCAGGCGGCCTTGAGCGCGGCGTGGAAGGCGGCCGCGTCTGGCGCGTCCTGGCTGCGTTGGTCTTCCAGCAGCGGCGTGAGGTCCGCGCCGCCGCCGAACCAGCCCTGGGTCGTGCAGATGAAGCGGGTGTTCATGTGCACCGCCGGCACGCGCGGCGAGCGCATGTGGGCGATCAGGCTGACGCCGGTGGCGAAGAAGCGCGGGTCGGTCTCGGTCCCCGGCATGGTCTTGGCGAACTCCGGCGTGAATTCGCCGTGCACGGTGGAGACATGCACCCCCACCTTCTCGAAGAGGCGGCCATGCATCATGCCCATGACGCCGCCGCCGCCGGCCTCCCGGGTCCAGGGCTTCAGCTCAAATCGCCCCGCGTCCGATCCGTAAAGGGCGGCCGGCGCCTCGTCCTCGAGGCGCTCGAAGGCGGCGACGATCCGGTCGCGCAGGGATTCGAACCAGGCGCGCGCCTGGGCCTTGCGGTCGTCCAGCGTAACGGCGGGGGAGGGGGCGATCATCTGAATCTCGGATCGTTCAAGAACACAGGTCCTGCAAGAAGGCGAGGTCGCCTACGAATTCCCCTCCCCCTCGATGGTGGAGGGGTCAGGGGTGGGGGTGTGGCTCCGAGGCGGCTGAGTCTGCACTGTCGGGCGCCGCGCCCTCTGCACGTCAAGGTCGGACAGGGTGGGCGCACCCCCATCCCCGACCCTTCCCCCATCGATGGGGGAAGGGGGCTCTTTTCCACCAAGGGCCAACCAGGGGCAAGCGACGGGCGTTCAAGGTGCGAATCCCTTCGTCTGGCGCAGCGCTTCCGTCAGGGCCATGGCGGCGGCGTTGACGACGTTCAGCGAGCGCAGGCCGGGCCTGAGGGGGATGATCAGCCGGGCGTCGGCCGCCTGGTGCACGGCCTCGGGCGCTCCGGCGCTCTCGGCGCCGAACAGCAGCGTGTCTCCCGGCCGGAAGGCGTAATCCAGGAACGAGGCGTCCGCGCGGGTCGTGAACAGCACCAGCCGTCCCTGCGCGCGCGCCGGCGTGGCCTGGAACGCGGGCCATGAGTCGTGCAGCGCCAGTTCGGCCTTGTCGCCGTAATCCAGGGCGGCCCGTTTCAGCGTCCGGCTGGACAGCGGGAAGGCGCAGGGCGCGATTACATCGAGCAAAACCCCAAGACAGGCACAGAGTCTGATGGCCGCGCCCAGGTTTTGCGGAATGTCCGGTTGAAAAAGGGCGAGACGCATTCTAAGCCCTCCGCGCACAGGACGCCTGACGGCAGAGTCGGGCTCGCGTACGAACGTGGCTGCGCGCCGGGCCGGAAAGCCCGAACGCGGTCGAATTAAGGGGTGAGCTAAGTTGGCCGACACCGCCGCTATGCACCCGGGGGGGCATGTCGATCCCTCGGACGACGATCCGAGCCGTCGGGACTTCATTCATATCGCAGCGGCCGCCGGGGCCGCCGGCGCCGTCGCGGGCATCGCCTGGCCGCTGGTCGACCAGATGAACCCGTCCGCGGACGTGCAGGCCCTGTCCACGATGGAGTACGACCTGTCCAAGGTCGCCCTCGGGCAGGAAGTCACCATCAAGTGGCAGGGCAAGCCCGTGTTCGTGCGCCACCGCACGCCCAAGGAGATCGCCGACGCGGTCGCGGCCGACCATTCCGATCTGCGTGACCCGCAGACGGACGCGGACCGGCACAAGCCGGGCAAGGCCGAATGGCTGATCCTGGTGGGCGTGTGCACGCACCTCGGCTGTGTGCCCCTGTTCGGTCAAGGCGACTACGGCGGCTGGTTCTGCCCGTGCCACGGCTCGGTCTACGACACCTCGGGCCGCATCCGCAAAGGGCCGGCCCCGAAGAACCTGGAAGTGCCGACCTACGCCTTCCTTTCCGACACCAAGGTCAAGATCGGCTGACATAGATGAGCGGACATTCGACCTACGAGCCGAAGACGGCCTTCACCCGCTGGATGGACTCCCGGCTGCCGATCATCCGCTTCTCAGCGGACTTGATGGAATTCCCGACGCCGAAGAACCTGAACTACTGGTGGACCTTCGGCGGCATCCTGGCCATGTGCCTGGGCATCCAGATCGCCACCGGCATCGTCCTCGCCATGCACTATGTGCCGAGCGCGGACCAGGCGTTCAACAGCGTCGAGCACATCATGCGCGATGTGAATTACGGCTGGATGATCCGGTATATCCACGCCGACGGCGCCTCGATGTTCTTCCTGGCCGTCTACATCCACATCTTCCGCGGCATGTACTACGGCTCGTTCAAGGCGCCGCGCGAGGTGATCTGGATCCTCGGCATGGTCATCTACCTCTTGATGATGGCCACGGCCTTCCTCGGCTACACCCTGCCCTGGGGCCAGATGAGCTTCTGGGGCGCGACGGTGATCACCAACGTGTTCGGCGCCATTCCGATCGTCGGCGACCCGATCCACACATGGCTGCTGGGCGGTCCCGCCATCGACGCGCCGACCCTCAACCGCTTCTTCTCGCTGCACTACCTCTTGCCGTTCATCATCGCGGCGGTGGTGGGGCTGCACATCTGGGCGCTGCACGTGCCGGGCAACAACAACCCGACCGGCGTCAACGTGAAGAGCAAGGCCGACACGGTGCCCTTCCATCCATACTACACGGTGAAGGACGGCTTCGCGATTCTCGTGTTCCTGATGCTGTTCGCCGTGTTCGTGTTCTTCATGCCCAATTCGCTGGGCCGCGCCGACAACTACAATATGGCGGACGCGCTGAAGACGCCGGCCGAGATCGTGCCCGAATGGTACCTCCTGCCCTTCTACGCCATGCTGCGGGCGGTGCCGAACAAGCTGCTCGGCGTGCTGACCATGTTCGGGTCGATCGGCCTGCTGTTCGTCCTGCCCTGGCTCGACACCGCCAAGGTCAGGTCCATGCGTTACCGGCCGACCATGCGCTGGTTCTTCTTCATCCTGTTCGTGGTCTGCATCGGCCTGGCCTTCTGCGGCGCCAACCCGCCGGACAAGCAGGTCATCGCCAGCCCCGACCTGGGCTTCCAGCTCGGCGACGCCAACATCAACAGCTACGTGTGGCTGTCGCGGGTGCTGACCGCTTACTACTTCAGCTATTTCCTGCTGATCGTACCGATCACGGGCTGGCGCGAGAAACCGTTGCCCATGCCCGATTCCATCTCCACGCCCGTGCTGCCGAGCGGCGGCGCCGTGGGTCCGGCCGAGTGAGGGGGTTCGAGCCTATGCTGCGCAAAGCGCTAGTTCTGGCGGCCGCGTTCGGCCTGATCGCGTCCGCCCCGGCCCTGGCCGCCACCACGTCCGAGGAAAACAAGGACGTCCACTGGAGCTTCGAAGGCCCGTTCGGCAAGTTCGACGTGGGCCAGCTGCAGCGGGGCTACAAGGTCTATCACGACGTCTGCTCCAGCTGTCACGCGATGAACCTGGTGCACTATTACAACCTCGGCGAACCCGGCGGGCCCTTCTACAAGGAAGGCGTCAAGCCGACCGACAATCCGTACGTCAAGGCAATCGCCGCCGACTTCAAGGTGCCGGACATCGACTCCGACACCGGCGATGTGATCCAGCGGACGGCCACGCCGGCCGACCACTTCAAGGCGCCGTTCGCCAACGACGCCGCCGCGCGCGGCTCCAACGGCGGCGCCCTGCCGCCGGACCTGTCGGTGATCATCAAGGCGCGCGAAGACGGCGCCCGCTACGTCTATTCGATCCTGACCGGCTACGTGCCCGCCCCCGCGGGCATGACGGTGCCGCCCGGGAAGTCCTACAACCCCTACATGCCCGGCGACATGGCCAGCTACTGGTCGGGGCCCAAGGATCACGTGCCCAAGGGCGGCTTCATCGCCATGCCCTTCCAGCTGACGCCGGACCGGGTGACCTTCGACGACGGAACCAAGGCGGGCACCGAGCAGGAAGCCAAGGACGTGGTCGCGTTCCTGGCCTGGGCGTCCGACCCCCATCAGGTCGAACGCAAGCAGATCGGTTTTTCGGTCCTGATCTACCTGTTCGTCCTGGCGGGCATCGTCTACGCCAGCTACCGCCGCATCTGGCGCAAGGTGGGCCACTGACCCTCTAGGTCAGCGCCTCGCCCGCGGGGAGCCGACATATGAGCGAGTGGGTGCTGGGCGTCATCGGGGGCACGGGCCTCTATGACATCGAGGGCATGGAGAGCCGCCGGTCCAAGGCGGTCTCCACCCCCTGGGGCGAACCTTCGGATGAACTGCTATTCGGCGAGATCGATGGCGTGCGGCTGGTGTTCCTGCCGCGCCACGGCCGGGGTCACCGCCTGACCCCCAGCCTGATCAACGGGCGCGCCAACATCGACGCCCTGAAGCGCGCCGGCTGCACCGACATCCTGTCGATCTCGGCCGTCGGCTCCCTGAAGCAGGACCTGTCGCCAGGGACCTTCGTCATCGTCGACCAGTACATCGACCGCACTTTCGCCCGCGAGAAGACCTTCTTCGGCGCGGGCGTGGCCGCCCACGTCTCCATGGCCCATCCAGTCTGCCCGCGCCTGGCGTCGCTGACCGCGGACGCCGCGCGCGAGGCCGGCGCCCCGGTGGTCGAGGGCGGGACCTACATGTGCATGGAAGGGCCGCAGTTCTCCACGCGGGCCGAGAGCTTTCTCTACCGCTCCTGGGGCTGCGATGTGATCGGCATGACCAACATGCCCGAGGCCAAGCTCGCCCGCGAGGCGGAGCTGCCCTACGCCTCGATCGCCATGGTCACCGACTACGACTGCTGGCGTGAAGAGGAGGGGCCGGTGGAGCTCCAGGACGTGCTGAAGGTGATGCACGAGAACGCCGCCAAGGCCCGCGACACCGTGCGGCGTCTGGCTGGCAAGCTGCTGGGGCCCCGCGAGCCCTCGCCAATCGACACCTGCCTGGACGGCGCCATCATCACCCCTTCCGGCGCCCGCGACCCCGAACTGGTCAGGAAGCTCGACGCCGTGGCGGGGCGGGTCCTGGGCGGGTAGGTCTTCGGTCGGTGCGCCGACGTATTTGGTTCGTAAGACCCGGGGCGGGCCCACAAGAATGAACCACGAACGGCACGAACCACACGAACAAGTGCTCTATCGGGACGAAGTGTTCCTGATTCAGGGCGCGATTTTCGAGGTCAACCGGGAAATGGGATCGGGCTTTCTGGAGGCCGTGTACCAGGAGTGCCTCGCGATCGAATTTAAGGCGCGGGACATACCTTTTGTCTCAACGCCGTCTCTTGGCCTCGCCTACAAAGGCGCGGCCCTGCAACAGGTCTACGTGCCCGAATTCATTTGCTTCGATCGGATCATCGTCGAACTGAAGGCCGTTCGCGAACTTGCGCCCGAGCATCGGGCGCAAGTCCTGAACTACCTGAAGGCCACCGGCCTTCGACTCGGGCTGCTGGTCAACTTCGGTAGCGCGCCCAATGCGCGCATCGAAAGGCTCGTCCTCTAACGGCCGAACCTCTCGTTCGTGAGGTTCGTGCCGTTCGTGGTTCCACCTTCTTGCTGGCCCCTGCCGACTCAGGCCTCCAGCGGGCTCCAGCTGCCTGAGGTGGGCTGGCTGCGGCCGCCGCCGCCGCCGGAGGGGCGGTTGCGGTTGGCGCCGCCGCCGTTGGCGTTGCGACCGCCGCCGCCGCCACCACCGCCGCGGAACTTGTTGCGGGCGGGCTGCTGGCCGTTGCGGGACCGGTTGTTCGAGGGCTGGGCCTGGCGTTGGGGCTCGGGCGACAGCTTGGCGTCCATGGCCACGACGGCGCCGAGGGCGCGGTCATTGCGGCGGTCGAAGCTGGCGATGGTCTGCCGGGTCACCTTCTGGATGTCCTTCAGCAGGTTGCGTTCGTCGTCCGCCACCAGGCTGATGGCGCACCCGCCCGCGCCGGCGCGCGCGGTGCGGCCGATGCGGTGGACGTAGGCTTCCGGCACATTGGGCAGCTCATAGTTCACCACGTGGCTGACGCCGTCGACGTCGATGCCGCGGGCGGCGATGTCGGTGGCCACCAGCGCCCGGCACTGCCCGGCCTTGAAGGCCGCCAGGGCGCGCTCACGCTGGCCCTGGGTCTTGTCGCCGTGGATCGAGCCGGCGCTGACGCCGGCGGCTTCCAGGTACTTGGCGACCCGGTCCGCGCCGCGCTTGGTGCGGGTGAAGACGAGGGCGCGGCTCACCTTGGAGTCGGCGAACAGCTCCGCCAGCAGGGCGCGCTTGCGCGCCGATTCCACGAAGATCACCCGCTGGTCGACCTTTTCGACCGTGGTGGCCTGGGGCGTGACCTGGACCTTCACCGGATCCACCAGGAGCTCGCCGGCCAGCTTGCCGATCTCAGTGGGCATGGTGGCCGAGAAGAACAGGTTCTGGCGCGCCTTGGGCAGGTGCGACACGATCTTGCGGATCGGCTGCAGGAATCCCAGGTCGAGCATCTGGTCGGCTTCGTCCAGCACCAGAACCTCGCAGGCGCCGAGGTGGGCCATCTTTTCGTGGAGGTGGTCGATCAAGCGGCCGGGGGTGGCCACCAGGACGTCCACGCCGGCGGCGAGCGCCTTGATCTGCGGGCCGTACTTGGCGCCGCCGAACACGACCGCGACGGTCATGCCCAGGTGCGCGCCGTAGGTGCGGAAGCTTTCGGCGATCTGGGTGGCCAGTTCGCGGGTCGGGCTCAGCACCAGGACGCGGCAGCCGCGGCGGGGCGCCGGACGCTTGTCGGCGGCCAGGCGGTGCAGGATGGGCAGGGCGAAGGCGGCGGTCTTGCCGGTGCCGGTCTGGGCGATGCCCAGAAGGTCGCGGCCGGAGAGGACGCTCGGGATGGCCTGCGCCTGGATCGGCGTCGGCGTCACATAGCCCTCGGCTTCAAGCGCCTTGAGGAGGGGCTTGGCCAGGCCAAGCTCGCTGAATTGAGTCAAAGTGTTTGTCTTTCAAACGAACGTGTACGGCCGACCACATTGGCGCCGCGAACACGAGGTCATTCTGGGGAAGCGCCGCGCGTGTCGGCGATCGATGAACGATTCGGGGCGCTCGACAGGTCGGAATGGCTTGCGCCGTCCCACACGCGCTGGAGCGCCGATATCGCCTCTGGTCCTTGGACCTGGTGGGTCGAATCCAGCGCGAAAGTCGAAACCTTCGTCTGGCGCAACCCACCGGCGCACCCCCCACCTCGTGTTTGCAGCGCACAATGTCAAGTCACGCGGGCCGAATTCGGCCTTCCAAGGGGTGAAATACAGCCTTTGCCTTGCTAAGCGAGGCTCCGACGCATCACTCCTGGAGCTGCAAGCATGGACCTGAGGTCCGCGATCCGTACGATTCCAGACTATCCCAAGCCTGGGATCATGTTCCGGGATATCACCACATTGCTCGGCGACGCGCGCGCCTTCCGCCGTGCGGTGGACGAACTGGTCCAGCCCTTCGCCGGCCGCAAGATCGACAAGGTCGCCGGCATCGAGGCGCGCGGCTTCATCCTGGGCGGCGCCGTGGCGCACCAGCTGTCGGCCGGCTTCATCCCCCTGCGCAAGAAGGGCAAGCTGCCGTTCAAGACCATCGGGGTCGAATACGCCCTGGAGTACGGGACGGACTGCATCGAGATGCACCT
>FTHA01000667.1_pt1 | contig 65934 bp, 59 predicted proteins | sample 1640771 | NCBI WGS metagenome assembly FTHA01 (sample SAMEA3914789, study PRJEB12502) | metagenome | biome: forest; material: soil | place: Canada | collected 2011-07-03 | depth 0.3 m | reverse complement strand
TGCGCGCGCGCGCAGTGGCGTATGCGAAGGACTGGTTCGGCCACATCCACTTCAAGGAGGACGGCGCCCCTTCTCCGTATTGATCGAACGTCTGGGCGTCTGGCCGTCGCACGCGCCGATCAAGAGCGAATTGCGCTCAAGTTGAACGAGGACATGGCGCCGAACTGAACCGCGCCGGGCAATCGCTCGCTTGCGGCGCGTCATGAAGACGTTCATTCACCTAATGGGCGCAAGCTGCGCCGTAGCCTGACACAGCCGCCCCGGTCGATCGATGTCGTATCCGGCGTACGAGCAAGGACCTGAATCGTGTTGATGCGCTACATCAACACGCGCCTCTCGTTCGGGGCCCGCCAGTCGCTGATCGCCGCCCTGCTCCTGGCGCCCGTCATGGTGCTGCTGGTGCTGTTCGTCGACCAGTGCTGGAAGGACATCGCCCGCGCCCAGGATGAGGTGCGCGGCAGCTTCTACCTCGAGCGGATCTGGACGGCGCTCACCACCGACCGGCCCGACCTAGGCCCATCGAGAGCCGCGGACGACGCCCGGTATGGGACCGCCAAGACCTCGAGCGCATTCCTCAGGCTCAAGGACCAAGACCAACGCTGGGACGCCGGGGTGCTGCTGATCTCGGATGTGGCGGACGGGTCTGGCCTGATCCTGGATCCTGACCTGGATAGCTATTACGCCGTCATCGTCATGAACCCGCGCCTGCCGTTCCTCTATCAGGCCGCGGCCGTAGTCTCGACAGTGGCGCAGGGCCACGGGCCGGGCCAGGCGAAGCTCATCGACCTGGCGGTGGATCGGCTGAGGGTCGAAGGCCGGCGCTCCCAGGGACGGTTGGAAGACGCCATGAAATACAACAAGGACGGCCTGACCCGACGAAGGCTCGCCGCGTCGACGGCCGCGCTGGAAGCCGCGATCGATCGGTTCGGCGACACTGCCGAAGCGCTGGAGTCCGGAGGCGACGTCCGCGTGCTCCAGGCCCCCCAGAGCGCGCTGAGGGCCCGGATCGGGCGGACGTTCGCGGACACCGGGGACGAGCTGCGCCGTCTTCTGCGCGCGCGGATCCACCGGCTGCAGACGAAGCTGGCCGCCAGCCTCGGGAGCGTGCTGGCGTCGCTGGCGGCGGCGGGCGCACTCGCCATCGCCATATCGCGCGGCCTGTCCCAACGCATCCAGGGCCTGACGCACGCGATCGACCGGTTGGCCGACGACGGGGGCGATGTGGACATTCCAAACCTGGACGACGCCAACGAGACCGGCAAGATCGCGCGGGCCTTGGCGTTGCTGAAGGAGAGCCGCAAGGCCCTCAAGGGCGCGGAGCAGCGTCTCGCCCTCGCCCTCGGCGCCGGTCGGCTCGGCAGCTGGGAACTGGACCTGAAGACCGGCCAGCTGTTCATTCAGCCCCACAATCCCGCCGACATCGGACCCGCGCCCGGCGAGCGGGCCAGCACGCGGATCGCCTTCCTGCAACATGTCCATCCTGACGACCGGCTTCGCCTGGGCCAGGCGGTGGACGCGGCGGTCACCGAACACGCCGACCTGAGCGAGGAGTTCCGCCTCTCGCGATCGGGCCAGGACATCGCCTGGGTCGAGATCCGCGGGCGGGCCGTTTACGAGCCCGACGGGACGCCCAGCCGCCTGACCGGCGTGTCGATCGATGTCAGCGACCGCAAGTTCGACGAGGCCCGTCTCACGCTCATGCTCGACGAACTGAACCACCGGGTGAAGAACACCCTGGCGACGGTCCAGGCGATCGCCGGCCAGACCCTGCGCAAGACGGTGCGGCCCGCCGCGTTCGAAAAGGCGTTCCGCGGTCGGCTGAACGCCCTGGCCGCCACCCACGAACTGCTCACCCAGGCCTCCTGGGTCGGCGCGTCCCTGCGGGACATCGTGGGCCGCGCCCTGGCGCCTCACGCTGGCGAGGGCGACGAGGAGCGCGCGCGCGTCGAGGGTCCCCTGGTCATGCTCGATCCGACCAACGCCGTCACCCTGCACATGGCCTTCCACGAGTTGGCCACCAACGCCGCCAAGTACGGATCGCTCTCCACGCCCGAGGGACGGGTGGACGTCACGTGGCGGATCATCCTGGAGGAAGATCGACGCGTCCTCGAACTTGAGTGGCGCGAGAGCGGCGGACCGCCCGTTTCGCCGCCCGCCCGACGCGGCTTCGGATCGAGGCTGATCGAACAGGGTCTGGCCCGCCAGCTCGACGCCGAAGTGGCCCTCGCCTTCGAAGCCCACGGCGTGGCCTGCAGGCTACGGATGCCCCTGGACGGCAAGCCCAGGCTGGCCGCCTGACGCGCGGCGATGCCAGCCTAGGGCAATGAGAACACATAGAGCACGCTGGCCGACTGGGGCTTGGTCTCGGGCGCCATGCGCGCCAGGGCCATGGTCTCAGGCGCGATGCCCACGCCTGCGGCGACGAACTGGCGTCCGCCTACCGAAAAGGTGATTGGAAAGCCGCTGACGGCCGAGGACAGGTTCACCTCCCACAAGACCTTGCCGGACCGGTCGTCGAGCGCCTTGAAGCGGCCGGCGGCGACGCCGCCGAACACGAGCCCCCCTCCGGTGGCGACCAACGACAGGGTCCCGGCGCGCTGGGCGTGTTTCCAGACGGTCCGGCCCGTCGTCACGGAGATGGCCTGGACGGTCCCGACCTCGGTCTCGCCCGGCGCCATCACAGCGGTATAGTCGATGGCCATGCCGAGCTGGCCCTTGGTCTGCTCGCCGGCGCTGGTGACCTTGCTGCAGAGGTTCTGCAGCGGCATGTACATCAGCCCGGTGCGCGGGCTGTAGGCGCCCGCCGGCCAGTTCTTGCCGCCCGCGAAGCTGGGGCAGATGTCCAGGGTCTGGTCCGGCTTGGTGAACACGGCGGCCGGGTTGTTGACCACGTGGCCGGTGGCGCCGTCGATGGATTCCACCACATTCTGGCGCACGGTCGGCTTGGCCCAGAGGAATTCGCCGGTCTTGCGGTCCAGGGTGTAGACGATGCCGCTCTTGCCTGGGATGCCGGTCAGCACCTGGCGACGCTCGCCGGGCTTGATCCTGGGGTTGATCCAGGCCACCGCCTTGGGATCGGGCGCCACCTGGGTGTCGATCAGATAGCGCTCGAACGTGTGGTCGAAGTCCCAGTGATCGATGATGTGCTGGTAGTGCCAGACGATCTTCCCGGTCTCAGCGTCGAGGGCCAGGGTTGAGTCGTGGTAGAGGTAGGTCTTGTCGTTCCCGGCCAGCATGAACTTGGGCACGGGCGAGGTGACCGAGGTGCCCACGTAGAGCAGGTTCAGCTCGGGATCGAAGCTCGGCGGCATCCAGGTCCCGACCTGCAGGCGCTTTTCCCAGGGGATGCCGCCCCAGGTCTCGTCGCCCGGCTCGCCCGGCCGCGGCATGGTGTGGGTGCGCCAGAGCTCCCGGCCGGTGAGGGCGTCGTTTGCAACGATGACGCAGGCGTCAGGCCCGGCCGTCGCGGCGCAGTTGCGCCCTGAGATCACCTTGCCGCCTGCGATGATGGGTCCGGCGCTCGTGCTGGCCTGCTGGGTCTTGTAGTCGGTGACCTGGGTCTCCCAGACCTGCTTGCCGGTGCGGGCGTCCACCGCATAGACGAAGCCGTCGGCGCTGGAATCGATCAGCAGGGTCTCGAAGATGGCGAGGTTGCGCTTGCTGCCACCGCCCTTGAAGTCCTTGGGATAGGCCCGCTTGTACTGCCAGATGAAGTCGCCCGTGAGGGCGTACACCGCTTCGATCGTGTCGTTGGGCTCGACAATGTACATCACGCCGTCGTGGACCAGGGGCGTGCCTTCGTAGATGCCCGTCGGCAGAGCGCGCGACCAGACCAGCCGCAGGCCGCCGACATTGCCGGGGGTGATCTGCGACAGGGGGCTGTAGCCCCAGCTGTTCAGGGTGCGCCGCCACATCAGCCAGTCTGCCGGGTCCGGATTGCGCAGCATGGCGTCGGTGACGGGCCGGTAGGATCGTTCGGGAGCCGCGACCTGGGCGGGTTTCGAATCCTCCGGCGCCGCCGAGGCGGAGCCGACCGCCCCCGCGAGCGCAGCCAGCGCTATCCCGGCCGCCGCCAGGGCGGCTGTGGTTTGTCCTGACATCGACGTTCCCCAGTCTAGGCGGCCGTATCCTGACCGCGGGCCAGGTCGACGCCTGGCCTCAGATGACCCTGAGGCGCCAGGATAGAAGCCCGCGCCCCGCCAGCCTAGGCTTCATTGCCGCCCAGACGGCATATCAGGGACCATTCATCCGCGGTCACCGGCTGGACCGAGAGGCGCGAGTTCTTCACCAGCACCATGTCCTTGAGCTTCGGCTCGGCCTTGATCTCGGCGAGGGACACCGGGCGCTTGAGCGGCGCCTCGGCCTTCAGATCGATACTGACGAAGGCGCCCTTGTCGTCGGTGGGGTCCGGATAGGCCTCCCGCGCGACCGCGGTGGTCCCGACCACGGCCCGCTCCTCGCCCGAGTGATAGAAGAGGACGCGCTCGCCCCGCCTCATCGCCATGAGATGCAGCTTGGCCTGGTGGTTGCGCACGCCGGTCCAGGCGTCGGCCCCAGCCTTGGCGTGGGCGTCCCACGACCAGGTGCCGGGCTCCGATTTCACCAGCCAGTACGCCATCGTCACCTCCCCGCAGCCGGTCTGCAGGATGCGATGGTGGGACGTACCGGGCCGGCGATCAAGGCGGGGCGCCCGGCGCCTCACGGGGTCGTCAGATTCGCGCGCGCGACGTCCAGCGACGCGTGAGATCACTTGCCCAGCTCCAGCCTGGCGGAGACTCCCGCGGCGGCGCGGTCGGAACCGTGGCGGAGACGGGCCGTTGATCTGGTCCAACCGGAAGTGATCCCATGAACAAGCTCATCCTGCCCCTCGTCGCCGCCTGCGCCCTCGTGGGGCCCGCGCTCGCCCAGGACAATGGCGGAGACCCCCGCGCCAACGACCAGGCCGTCGCTCAGGCCCGGTCAGATTACCAGGCTGCCATGCGCGCTCACAACCGCGGCGCAGCGCGCAGCGCGGAAGCCCGCATGCGCGCGGCCTATGGTGAAAGCGCCGAGGACGCCCAGGCTATCCGCGAGGCCGACGCGCGCCCGCCGAAGGGCGTGCCCCATAATGTCCATATGTCCCTGGTGCGAGCCCGGGAACATTACCGGGAGGCCATGCTCGCCGGCCGGCCGGACCGCGTTGAAGCGGCCAAGGCGGAAGTGCGAAGCGCCTCCGCCGAGGAATGGAAGTACGCCCACGCCGAACCCCATGGCCAAGGCGGCCATCAAGGCGACCATCGGGGGTAGGTGCGCCGGCGGCGCCTGTCCCAAAGCGGGATGGCCCTGAAGTTGCAAAATGTCCCCCGGCTGCTCGGGGCGTCGATGGTTGACGCAAGAGAGCCTGGGGACGAACAACCAATGAAGCTTTCCAAACTGATGTCCGGCGCCGCCATGGGCGCCGCCATGACCCTCGCGATCGGCCTGGCTCAACCGGCCTCCGCCTCGGTTCTGTACGACAACGGCCCGATCAACGGCACGGTCGACGCCTTCACGATGAACTTCGGCTACGCCATCTCCGATTCCTTCACCCTGTCGAGCGCTTCGACGGTGACGGGCGTCAACTTCGGCGTCTGGTCCTTCCCGGGCGACACCCTGTCGACGGTCAACTGGGCGATCACCTCCAACCCCGCCGACTTCACGCCCGGCGCTGACGCGGCCGTGACCAACGGCGCGACGTCGACCAACGGCTATGGCTACCAGGTCGGCATGGACAGCTTCTCCACCGGCGCCGTGAACCTCGGCCCGGGCACCTATTATCTGGTGCTGCAGAACGCGAGCGTTCCCAGCGGCAACCCGATCTATTGGGACGAGAACAACGGCCCCTCGTCGGCGAACCACAACACCATCGGCAACCTGGCCGGCTGGGACGGCAGCTGCTGCACCGGCTCGGAAGCCTTCCAGATCCTGGGCACGACGGGCGTTCCTGAACCCGCCACCTGGGCGACCACGATCCTCGGCTTCGGCCTGCTGGGCTCGACCCTGCGCCGCCGCCGCAGCGTGAGCGCCGCCGCCGCGGCCTGATCGCCGCAGCACGGACGTCTCACCTCAAGACAATCAGCGCCGCCGGTCTTTCGACCGGCGGCGTTTCTATTTGCGCCTGGAGGCGGACGACGGGCGGCGGTGTACGGCGCGGACGCGGGAGCAGCCAGGGTGAGGAGAGGTTCTCCCCGCGCGACCGATCGCCGCCCGACCAGCGATGGCTGGCGGGCTTGCTCGATGGCGGTGGGGAACACCGGTCTCATCCCACACGACCGGGCAGCGGCTGAGGACCGATGCAGTGCTCGGCGACACGACAGTTCGCGATGGCGAAGTCTTAGGTAGCCCAAAAGCAAAGGCCCCGCGCACTTTCGTGCGCGGGGCCCAGCAATTTCGAACCGTAATGAAACGGATCAGGCCGCGACGGCGGCGGCCTTGCGACGGCGCAGGGCGGAGCCCAGCAGGCCGAAGCCGAGGATCGTGGTCGCCCAGGTGGCGGGTTCAGGAACGCCCGTCGTGCCCAGGATCTGGAAGGCTTCGGAGTTCGTGCCAGGACGGTCAAAGCCGTTCAGGTCGCCGATACCGCTATCCGACGCCGTGGACGGACCATTGTTCTCGTCCCAGTAGATCGGGTTGCCGCTCGCCGTGACGGCGTTTTGCAGCACGAGGTAGTAGGTGCCCGGTCCCAGGTTCACCGGACCAGTCGAGAAGCTGTAGGTGCTGATCTCGTAGCCGTAGCCGTTCGTGAACGTCGCCCCGCCGCTGACGCCGGCGGTCGCCGTGTCGGGGTAGGTGGCCTGGACCGAGGTGATCGCCCAGTCGACCGAGCGCATCACGTCGCCAGGGAACGCCCAGACGCCGAAGTTGACGCCCGTCACCGTCGAGGCGCTCGACAGGGTGAAGGAATCGGACACGGCGAAGCCGAAGTTGATCGTGAAGGCGTCGACCGTTCCGTCGATCGGGCCGTTGTCATAAAGAACCGAGGCGGAGGCCGGTTGAGCCAGGCCGATCGCGAGGGAAACCGCCACGAGCGGCAGAAGCTTCCCGAGTGCGCTCGACTTGAGCGCCATCGTCTTGAGAGTCATCGTTTTAAGTCCCCATCGTACCAAGGGCGCCTGCCCCCTTGCCGGACTTTCCGGCAGGTCTTCGGCGACCGTACAGCAGCCGTATCCCGTATTCGGCAAGTCAAGACAAAGGGATTCGCCCGTCGGGAGAACGGACCCACCCGCAAACGCGAAGGCCCCGCGCACTTTCGCGCGCGGGGCCCAGCGAGTTCGAACCGTAGTGAATCAGGTCAGGCCGCGACGGCGGCGACCTTGCGACGGCGCAGGACGGAGCCCAGCATGCCGAAGCCGACGATCGACATCGCCCAGGTGGCGGGTTCAGGAACGCCGCCCGTCGTGCCCAGGATCTGGAACGCGTCCGAGTTGGTGCCCGGGAACAGACTTCCGTTCACGTCGCCGATGGTGTTCTCATAGGCGGTGGACGGACCGTTGTTGATGTCCCAGTAGATCGGGTCGCCGGTCGACACGGCCGCGTTCTGGAGCACCAGGTAGTAGGTGCCCGGGCCGAGGGTCACGGCGCCGGTCGAGAAGCTGTCCATGCTGAGGTTGTAGCCGAAGCCATTGGTCGACGTCGCGCCGTTCGTCACCGCGGCGGTGCCGTCGACGGGGTAGGAGTTCGGCGTCGAAGTGATCGCCCAGTCCACCGTGTTCAGCGTGTCGCCCGGGAAGGACCAGACGCCGAAGTTGACGCCGGTGATCGTCGAGGTGCTCGACAGCGTGAAGGAGTCCGACACGGCGTAGCCGAAGTTGATCGTCCAGGCGCTCAGCGTGCCATTGATCGGGCCGTTGTCATACAGCACCGCGGCGGACGCCGGTTGAGCCAGGCCGATCGCCAGGGAAACCGCCGCCAGCGGCAGAAGCTTCCCGAGTGCGCTCGACTTGAGCGCCATCGTCTTGAGAGTCATAGCTTTAAGTCCCCATCGTACCAAGGGCGCCTGCCCCCCTTACCGGACTTTCCGGCAGGTCTTCGGCGACCGTACATCCGACGTATCGAGGATTGAGCGCGCCGAGACAAAGCGATTCACCCGCCGGGAGAACAGGCCTCACCGCAAACGCGAAGGCCCCGCGCACGAAAGTGCGCGGGGCCCTGCAAGTTCGAACCGTAGTGAATCAGGTCAGGCCGCGACGGCGGCGACCTTGCGACGGCGCAGGACGGAGCCCAGCATGCCGAAGCCGAGGATCGACATCGCCCAGGTGGCGGGCTCAGGCACGCCGCCGGTCGTGCCCAGGATCTGGAACGCGTCCGAGTTGGTGCCCGGGAACAGGTTTCCGTTCACGTCGCCAATGGTGTTTTCATAGGCGGTGGACGGACCGTTGTTGATGTCCCAGTAGATCGGGTCGCCGGTGGGTACGCCCGCGTTCTGGAGCACCAGGTAGTAGGTGCCAGGGCCGAGGGTCACGGCGCCGGTCGAGAAGCTGTCCCAAGACAGATCATAGCCAAAGCCGTTGACCGACGTCGCGCCGTTCGTGACCGCCGCGGTGCCGTCGATCGGGTAGGCGTTGGGCGTCGAGGTGATCGCCCAGTCCACCGTGCTCATGGTGTCGCCCGGGAACGACCATACGCCGAAGTTGACTCCGGTGATCGTCGAGGTGCTCGCCAGCGTGAAGGAGTCGGACACGGCGAAGCCGAAATTGATCGTCCAGGCGCTGAGCGTGCCGTTGATCGGGCCGTTGTCGTACAGAACCGCGGCGGACGCCGGTTGAGCCAGGCCGATCGCCAGGGAAACCGCCGCAAGCGGCAGGAGCTTCCCGAGTGCGCTCGACTTGAGCGCCAAGGTTTTGAAAGTCATCTGTTAAGTCCCCATTCCTGTCAGGTCGCCGGCCCCTAATCCAACAACACAAGCGGAATGGAGCTGGTTACCCTTTGTTCATATCACGAAAATCAACGGGCTGGGCAGTGCGATTCTGTTCGCGGCGGCATTTCCCCCGTGAGTGCCGTCTTTGTTGGCGCCCCGAACATCATCGCCGCACTGTCGGCGCGCGCGAACGCCTAGCGCCCGACCGCGCCTGGACGCCCGCCAACGCGCGCGCACTGTCGCCAATCCTTTGACGATCGTTTGCGTCCCGCGCGTTCGACTTCGCAAGACTGTTACAAAGCCGGGGCAGAAGCCTGCCCAGAGAAGCGCGGAGCGTGCAATGCGGATCGGTCGACTCCTGGCGGGCGGCGTCGGCCTTGGCCTGCTCGCCGCGGCGGGGCTCTGGCTGCCGCCGCCGCGCCCGCCGCACAATCTGATCATATTCGTGGCGGACGGCCTGAGGAGCGAGGTGGTGACCGACCGGTCGGCGCCGGCGCTGGCCGCCGTTCGCCGCGAGGGCGTGGACTTCCGCAACAGCCACGCCCTCTATCCGACCCTGACGACGCCCAACGCCTCCGCCATCGCCACCGGCCGAGGCCTGGGCGACACCGGCGACTTCGGCAACGTGATCTACACGGGCCCCGAGCCGCTCGGCGCGCCCGTGAACGGATTGATCGCCACGCTCGAGAATGACGCGGTGCTGGTGGAGGCCGACCGGCGGTTCGGCGGCGACTATCTGAACCAGACCAGCGTGCTGGCCGCGGCCCGCGCCAGGGGTTTCTCCACCGCCGCCATAGGCAAGCTCGGCCCCACCGCAATCCAGGACCTGGGCGGCCTGCAGGGCGACTCCACCATCATCATCGACGACAGCACGGGCGATACGTCGTCCGTGTCGCGTGGGGCGATGCTGGCGCCGGATATCCGGCGCGCGATCCGCGTGGCCGGCCTTCCGGCCGAAGCGCCGGACCGAGGGCTGAACAGCTGGCCGGGAACCGCCATCATGGCGGGCGTGCGCGTCGCCAACGTGGAGCAGCAGGACTGGTTCACGGCCGTCTCGACGCGCGTGCTGCTGCCCCGCTTCCAGGCGGCCCATAGACCCTTTGTCCTGGTGTTCTGGTCGCGGGACCCCGACGGCACCCAGCATAATCAAGGCGACAGCCTGAACAGCCTGACGCCGGGGATCAACGGTCCGACATCGATGGCGGCGATCCGCAACGCCTCCAACGACCTGCAGGCGCTGCGCGATGCGCTGCGCCGGCTCGGGCTGGAGCGGACCACCAACATCATGGTGATCGCCGACCACGGGTTTTCGGTAATCTCCAAGCAGAGCACCACCAGCCCAGCGGCCAAGGCGACCTATCCGGACACGCCCAAGGGGTTCCTGCCCCAGGGCTTCCTCGCCCTGGATCTCGCCGCTCTGCTGCATATGCCGGCCTTCGAACCCAGCGGCCTTGATCTGCCGGCGGTCGGCCATCCCAGCCAGTCCAGCGCCCTGATCGGGCCGGACCCCCGTCATCCGCGCATCGTCGTCGCGGCCAACGGCGGCTCGGACCTGATCTATCTGCCCGGCGCGGATCGCAAGGCGCTGGCGGCGCGGGGGGTCGACGCCCTCACCCGCCAGGACTACGTCGGCGCCCTGTTCGTCGATGACGCCCTGGGCCCCATCCCAGGCGCCCTGCCGCTCAGCGCCATTGGCCTGAAAGGCTCCGCCCTCACACCGACGCCAGCGATCGTGGTGGGGTTCAGAAGTTTCTCCACCGGTTGCGGCCAGCCGGAACTCTGCGGCGCGGACGTGGCCGACATCGAGCTGCAGCAAGGCCAGGGCGCCCACGGCGGCTTTGGCCGGCAGGACACGCACAATTTCATGGCCGCCGTCGGCCCCGATTTCAAAACCGGTTTCGTCGATCCCGCACCGGTCAGCAACGCCGATGTCGGGGCCACAGCCGCGCGCCTGCTGGGGCTGCCGATCAGGGCGCGGGGCGCCCTCACCGGCCGGGTGATACAGGAGGCCCTGCTGGGGGGCGCCGGGGTCTCGTCCGTACGCCGCACCGTCCGATCCACTCCCGCCGCCAACGGCTTCGTGACCGTGCTGAACCGCCAGGAAGCGGCCGGACGCGTCTATCTTGACGCGGCGGGCGCGCCTGGCCGCACCCTCGGCCTCACGCCGTGATCACTCCATATCCAGGGCGTTTGCGCCGCGGGACAGCGACCAGCGTCGCCGGCGATTGACCTGGGGCGCGATGCGCCCGAGGCTCCCGGTCCGATGACGTTTCGAATGCTCGCAATCACCGTGATCGTCTCCGCCCTGGTCGCCCAGGCCGGGGCCTGCCAGGACAATGGCTGGACCGTCGTGCATACCGACGCCAACCAGGTGATCACCGTGCGTCCGCCGGTGGGCGAGCTCGCCGCCGCCGGGACGCTCTGGGTCCATGGCGAGTACACCGCGCGCCCGAAATTCAAAGGCTTCAAATATGCGTCCGAGCAGTACGTGGCCGAGGTCAACTGCGAGGCGGGCATGATCAACCGCACGGACTGGAAGATCTATGCCAAGCCCAAGCTGCAGGGCCGAGCGAGGGAGTCCACCATCAACTTCGGCATAGCCTGGCGCATCGTGCCGGACACGGTGGATGAATGGATCGCCCAGGCCGCCTGCGCCCAGCCGCCGGCGAAGGGTCGCTGACGCGCGGTCAGCCCGCCGAACGGCGGATCACACCGCGACTTCGCCCGCGGCCGTCACCAGCGCCCGCGCGGTCTCCCCGCCGGCGTTGAGCATGGCGTGGCCGGTGCGGCCATCGAAATAGACGCAGTCGCCCGCCGACAGGAACAGCGGCGCATAGAGCTCCGAATGCAGGGCGACGACGCCCGACAGGATCACCAGGCACGCCTCGCTCTCGATCCTCTGGAAGGGACCGTGCTCCTCCAGGGTCTTGACCGAGATGTCGAGGATGTACGGCGTCATGGCCTTGGACAGCAGATCCGCCGCGGCGAGGCGAGCCCGGTGCGGACCATAGGCCCGGCCTTCTCCCTCGCCCGCCCGCGTGACCGACCTGCGGCCCGCGGCCACCGGCGCGGCCTGGGCCTCCGAACGCATGGTCTTCTCGAGGTCGACTTCCAGCGCCCGGCAGAGGCGGACCATCTTGTCGTAGGTCAGCGCCGCCTGCCCGAGTTCGAGCTTGGACAGGGTCGACAGGGGCACGCCGGAACTCTCGCTCAACTCGGCGAGTGTCAGGCCCTTGGACAGCCGAAGCTTGCGCACGGCCGGTCCGACCACCTGGCTTGAGAGACGCGTCCGCATATGCCGCCTGCATGAACTCAACCGCCCGCTTGCGACAAACTGGCGCGAGTCACTTGCGAACTCAGAAATAGAACGAATCGACGGTTCACGTGTCAATGAAATCTCGAAAATTCTCGGTTTTAATGAAAACTTGAGAATTATGGAGAATGGTGTAGAACGGATCACAGCAAGGCGGACACAGGGCAAACATGGGCCAGTCCAGTTCGACGATCACCGGCGCCGGGAATACCGACATGAGCAAGGTCGTGCTGACGATCGACGACTCCCGCCGGATGCGAGAGATCCTGTTCGCCGCCCTGACGGCCGCCGGATTCGAAGTGCTGCAGGCCGAAGACGGCTTCTGCGCTCTGGAACTCCTGGAGCGCAACGCCGTGGACGTGATCATCACCGACATAAACATGCCAGGGCTGGACGGCATTGACCTTGTGGAGCGGCTTCGCGGCGGCGGCCGCCACCAGGCGACCCCGATCCTGGTCCTGACCACCGAGAGCGATCTCGGCAAGCGGGAACGCGCCCAGCGGGCCGGCGCCTCGGCCTGGATCGTCAAACCCTTCAACCCCGCCCTGCTGATCGAAGCGATCAATCGGGTGACCCATTGACCGCCTTGAAAGCTGACGGAATGACCTTCGCCCCGCCGACCGAGCCCTTCCGGCTCCAGGCCTGCAACGCCTTCTTCGCCGGCTGGTCGCAGCGCCTTCTCCGGCCCGCGCCGAGAATGAACGCGGGCACGGCGCCAGCAACCTCCGATGCCCAGATTCTCGTCGTGGACGGCCAGTCGAGCGTCCGCCAGCAGATTCGCGACCTCCTGGTCCAGGCGGGCTTCAACCGCATGAGCGAAGCCTGCGACGCCGGTCAAGCCCTTCGCATGCTGAATGTCAGGCCCATGGACGTGGTGCTCTGCGCCTACGAGATGCCTGACGGCGACGGACTGGAACTGCTGCGGGCCATCCGCGGCCAGGAGCCCCCGTCGCACACCGGATTCATCCTGCTGACCGGCGACGCCGACCGCGCCCTGGTGGGCCGCGCCGTCCGGTGCGGGGTCAACCATTTCCTGGTCAAGCCGTTCACCGCCGAGCGCCTGAAACGCAAGATCGAAGACGTCATGGGAGCCGCCGCGTGATGAAACCCTCTGTTCGCCTCGCCATTCACCCCACCCCGCCGGGCCAGAACCTGGCCCGTTTTCCGAGCATCGTCGTCCCCATGCACCAGACCCCTTCCTCCGCCCACAAACGAACGCCATTGACCGACGCGCTCGAATTGATCGCCTGGGAGGCCGACCGCGTGACCCGCGAGAGCGACTGGCTGCAGAGCCGGCTCGCCTCGCGCGCGCTGCAGTCCGCCGATCCGAGCCTCGCCCAGGATCTCGCCGTCATCGACGGGATGGCGCAGAAGCTGATGGTTCTGTCCCAGGTCCTCGCCGAACTGAGACACAAGGTCCCCCCGGAGGTCACCGTCGACCTCGCCGCCGGACTGGCCAAGCTCGCCGCCGCCTGACGCCCGGCCGCGCAGGCCCCGCCCGCGGTCCATCCATCCAGTCTTCCCGCATCCGTCCCCATGCCGCTCAGGCGTGATGGCGCTTGCGCCGACGCCCAGTCCGAGCTTGACTTCGACACACGTCTCGGGAGAAATTAGTTCTCTCTTTGTTCGTGTCGAGGGCCTTGCGGAGCACGTTTCGCCTTCGCGCGTTGTGAACCGGACCCGTCAGCCGCCGCATGCGCCCCCAAGGCGCCGGGACGCGGCTTTGGGGGACCGTGCGGGAGTCGTGACGATGGCCGACACATCGGTGCAGCAGACCGGTCCTTCGACCGCTGCCGAGGGACGGCTGGCCTGGCAGGCGCGTTTCGCCGACGTTCGCGCGGCGAGTCTCAGCCTTGCATCGCGCCTGACCGCCGAGGACCAGCAGGTCCAGTCCATGGCGGACGTCAGCCCCACCAAGTGGCACCTGGCGCATGTGACCTGGTTTTTCGAGACCTTCCTGCTGTCGCCTTTCCTCGAAGGCTATGACGCCTTCGACCCCGTCTTCGGCTATCTCTTCAACTCCTATTACGAAGCCGTCGGCGATCGGCATCCGCGACCGCAGCGCGGGCTCCTGACCCGGCCGGTGCTGGAGGACGTGCTCGCCTATCGCGCCCACGTCGACGCCGCCATGGCGCGGCTGATCGAACAGGCGCCAGACCGGTCCTGGGCGAATCTCGAACCCCTGCTTGAGCTGGGACTGCACCACGAACAGCAGCATCAGGAACTGATCCTGATGGACATAAAGCACGTGTTCTGGTCCAGCCCACTGAAGCCCGCCTATCAGCCCGCCGCCCCGTCCGCGGGGGCGGACGCCGCACCGCTGGACTGGATCGCCTTCGACGGCGGCCTGCGCCAGATCGGCCACGCCGGGGACGGCTTCGCCTTCGATAACGAGGGCCCGCGCCACAAGGTCTGGATCGAGCCCTTCGCGCTGGCCGGCCGGCTCACCACCTGCGGCGAATACCTCGACTTCATCGCCGACGGCGGCTACGCCCGTCCCGAATTCTGGCTCTCGGACGGCTGGGCGGAAGCGCGTGGGCAGGACTGGCGGGCCCCCCTTTACTGGACGACGGACGGCGGCGACTGGACGGTCTTCACCCTGTCAGGCCCCGCTCCGCTCAATCTGGCCGAACCGGTCAGCCACCTCAGTTTCTATGAAGCCGATGCCTTCGCCCGCTGGGCTGACGCGCGCCTGCCCACCGAGGCGGAATGGGAAACCGCCGCCGCGGACCTGCCGCTCGACGGGAATCTCGGCGATCGGGGTCTGCTGCACCCCGAGCCGGCCTCGGGGCCGGGACTGCAGCAGATGTTCGGCGACCTTTGGGAATGGACCTGCAGCCCCTATGTCGCCTATCCGCGCTACCGGCCGCCGCCCGGCGCCGTTGGCGAGTACAACGGCAAGTTCATGTCCGGCCAGATGGTCCTGCGCGGCGGCGCGGCGGTCACCCCGCCCGGGCACATCCGCGCCACCTACCGCAACTTCTTCCCGCCCGCCGCGCGCTGGGCTTTCTCCGGCCTGAGGCTCGCCCGCGATGCTTGATCTCGCCCTCGACACCGGCCCGCTCATCGCCTTCTACGACCACGGACCCGAGGAGGAGAGCTTCCGCGAGGCGGCGCTGGCGGGCCTGTCGCGCCGCGACAAGGCCATTCCCTGCCGGTTCCTCTATGACGCACGCGGCTCGGCCCTGTTCGATCAGATCTGCGAGCTGCCCGAGTACTACCCGACCCGCACCGAGACGGCGATCCTGGCCGCGCGGGCGCCGGAGATGGCGCGCCTGATGGGCCCCCGCGCCCAGCTGATCGAGCTCGGTTCAGGCTCCAGCGTCAAGGTGCGCATCCTGCTGGACGCCATGGACGATCCGGCGGCCTACATCGCCGTCGATATATCGCGCGACCACCTGAAGCGCTCGGCCTCCGCGCTCGCCGCCGAGGTCCGGGACGTCCAGGTGGCGGCGGTTTGCGCGGACTATTCAGCGCCCTTCCCCCTGCCGAACCTGCCGGGACCGATTGGCCGCCGGGTGGCGTTCTTTCCTGGATCGACCATCGGCAACCTCGAGCCCGACGAGGCCCTCGCCTTCCTGCGCTCCTGGGTGCGCCGCCTCGGACCGGGCGCCGCCATGCTGGTGGGCGTCGACCTGCGCAAAGACGCCGCGACGCTGAACGCCGCCTATGACGACGCCCAGGGGGTGACCGCCGCGTTCAGCCTGAACCTTCTGGTGCGGGCCAACGCCGAACTCGGGGCCGACTTCAACCTGCGTGGTTTCGTTCACGAGGCGATCTACGACACCGACCTGGGCCGGGTGGCGATCCATCTGCGCAGCCTGGCGCGGCAGACAGCCCACATCGGCGATCACGTGTTCGCCTTCGACGTCGGCGAACGGATCCACGTGGAGCATTCCTACAAATACACGATCGCGGGGTTCCAGGCCCTCGCCCGCCGCGCCGGCTTCGAACCCGCCGCGGCCTGGACCGATCCCGCGCAGCTGTTCAGCGTGCACCACCTGACAACCCCGCCGGCCTGAGGCATGGCGGGGGCGGCCCTGATCGAGATCGACAGGATTTCAAAGTCCTTCGATGGCGGCCGGAACTTCGCGGTCCGGGACGTGAGCGTCAACGCCGCGCCGGGCGAGTTCGTGGTCCTGGTCGGGACATCAGGGTCGGGCAAGACGACGACCTTGAAGAGCGTCAACCGCCTGGCCGAGCCGGACGCCGGCGAGGTGCGTATCGAGGGCCGCCCGGTCGGCGCGGGACCAGCGCCGCTTCTGCGCCGCTCCATCGGCTATGTCTTCCAGGGGATCGGACTTTTCCCGCACCTCAGCGTGGCCGAGAACATCGGGGTGACGCCCCGCCTGCTGGGCTGGCCGGACGCCGAGATCGTCGCACGGGTCGCCGAGCTCCTCGACCTGACCGGCCTGCCCCGCGATTACGCCGGCCGTTCGCCGGACGCCCTGTCGGGCGGGGAGCGCCAGCGGGTCGGGGTCGCCCGCGCCCTGGCCGCGCGCCCGCGCATCGTGCTGATGGACGAGCCCTTCGGCGCCCTCGACCCCGTGACCCGGGACGCCCTGGCCACGGCCTACCGCGCCCTGCACGACCAGCTTGGCCTCACCACCGTGATGGTCACCCACGATGTGCAGGAGGCGGTCCTGCTGGCCGATCGCATTGTGGTGATGAAGGCCGGCCGGGTTCTGGCCGACGATACGCCCGCCGCCCTGCTCACCGGCTCGCCAGACCCTGACGTCGCCGCCCTGATGGCCATGCCCCGCCGCCAGGCCGAGCGGGTGCAGCGCCTGATGCAGGCCTCCGATCGGACGTCCCCTGATGGATGACCGCATCCGGGCCGCGCTGGAGCTTCTGCCGTCCTACCTTGGCCAGCACGTGGTGCTGAGCGCCTGCGCCCTGGCCCTGGGCGCCGCCATCAGCCTCCCCCTGGCGGTGGTCGCGGCGCGCCACCCGCGCGTGCGCTGGCCGGTCCTGGCGGTGGCGAGCCTGATCCAGACCATTCCTGGCCTGGCGTTGCTCGCCCTGTTCTATCCCCTGCTGCTGGCGCTCTCGGCCCTCACCCGGACCGCGGTCGGCCTCAGCCTGCCGGCGCTCGGCTTCCTGCCTTCGCTCCTGGCCCTGACCCTCTATTCCATGCTGCCGATCCTCCGGAACGGGGTCGCGGGCCTGACCGGCGTCGATCCTTCGGTGCTGGAGGCGGCGGACGGCGTGGGCATGACCCAGGCCCAGCGCTTGTGGAAGGTCGAGGCGCCCCTGGCCGCGCCGGTGGTGATGGCCGGCGTGCGCACGGCCGCGGTGTGGACCATCGGAGCCGCGACGCTCTCCACGCCTGTCGGCCAGACCAGCCTCGGAAACTACATCTTCTCTGGCCTGCAGACCGAGAACTGGGTGTTCGTGCTCTTCGGGTGCGCCGCGGCGGCGGTCCTGGCCATGGTCGTCGACCAGCTGCTGGGCCTGATCGAGGCGGGCGCCGCGCGACGCGACATCAGGCGGATCGGTGTCGGCCTCGCGGGCCTCGTGATCGGGACGGCGCTGGCCCTGGCGCCGCTCGTCCAGGCTGCCCCGAAAACCTATGTGGTCGGGGCCAAGAACTTCTCGGAACAGTTCATCCTGGCCTCGATGATGGGCGATCGGCTGCAGCACACCGGCGCGACGGTCCAGCGCAAGGACGGCCTCGGCTCCGCGGTGATCTTCCGCGCCCTGGCGGCCGGGGACATCGACGTCTACGTCGACTATTCGGGCACGCTGTGGACCAATGTGATGGCGCGCAGCGACACGCCCGCGCCCAAGGTCATGCTCGCCGAGATCAGCCGGTACATGCGCGCGCGATATGGCGTGGAGGTCCTTGGCGCCCTCGGCTTCGAGAACGCCTATGCGCTGGCGATGAAGAGCGATCAGGCCCGGGCTCTCGGCGTCGCCGGCCTCGCCGATCTGTCGGCCCACGCGCCGCAGCTGACCCTGGGCGGCGACCTGGAGTTCCTGAGCCGGCCGGAATGGCGGGCGGTCAAGGCCGCCTATGGCCTGAACTTCCGGGCGGAAAGATCGTTCAATCCCACGTTCATGTACCGGGCCGTCGAGGATGGAGAAGCCGACGTGATCTCAGCCTTCTCGTCTGACGGGCGCATCGCGGCGGATCGTCTGACCGTCTTGTCGGACCCAAGGCACGCGATTCCGGCCTATGACGCGGTGGTCCTGATCTCCCCCAGGCGCGCGCACGACGAGCGCCTGAAGGCGGCCCTGAGGCCCATGATCGGCGCCATCGACGTGGCGCGGATGCGCGAAGCCAATCTGATGGTCGATCGTGACCAGGACAAGCGCTCACCCGACGAGGCGGCGCGCTGGCTGGCGCAGACCGCAGGCCTGCATTGAGTTCCTTGCATTCAGTCTCCCCATGCGGGAGACGGTCAGTGTCGAAGGAGGGTCCACGTCATGCCCAGTCATCCGGCGATCGCTCCGGGCCGTGTCGCGGTCATCACGGGCGCGGCGAGCGGGATCGGCCTGGCCGCCGCCAGACGCTTCGCCAGCCTCGGAATGAAAGTGGTGATGGCGGACCTGGAGGGAGAGACCCTGACCGCCGCCGCCGCCCAGGTGGTCGCCGCCGCCCGGCGCGGCAGTGACGACGTCTGCGTGGTGCACACCGACGTCAGCCGCATCGAGGAAGTGCGCCGGCTGAAGGACGAGGCGTACGAGGCCTACGGCGAAGTGGCCGTGCTCATGAACAACGCCGGGATCGGCGGCGGGCTCGGCAAGCCCTGGGAGAACTACGACCGGTGGCGGCGGATCCTGGAGGTCAATCTCTGGGGCGTGGTCCACGGCCTCCACGTCTTCACCCCCGGCATGATCGGCCAGGGGACACCGGCGGCCATCATCAACACCGGCTCCAAGCAGGGCATCACCAATCCGCCGGGCGGCGCGGCCTACAACGTCTCCAAGTCCGGCATAAAGACCCTGACCGAGCAGCTGGCGCACGCCCTGCTGGAAGAGGCGCCGCAGATCACTGCGCACCTGCTGGTTCCGGGCTTCACCTTCACCGGCATGAGCGGCGCCCGCGACCCGGCCGACAAGCCGCCCGGCGCCTGGATCGGCGACCAGGTGATCGACGTCCTGCTGCCCGCCCTGGAGCGGGGCGACTTCTACATCCTGTGCCCGGACAACATGGTCACCCAGGCGGTGGACGCGCGCCGCATCCAGTGGGCGGCAGACGACCTGATCAAGAACCGCCCGGCCCTGTCGCGTTGGAACCCCGCCTTCAAGGACGAGTTCGACGCCTTCATGGAGTCCTGACCGCCATGGCCGATCGTCCTGAATTCATCGGCCATTGGCGCGAAATTGAGGGTGCGGACGACTCCCACTATCCGGGCGACGAGGAGCTGATGTCCATCGGCGCGCCCCTGGGGCGCAGGCTCGGCCTCACCCGGATCGGCATCCATCACGAGCGCCTGCCGCCCGGCCGGCGCACCTCCTACCCCCACGCCGAAGGCGCCGAGGAAGAGTTCGTCTTCGTGCTCGAGGGCCGACCCGACGTCTGGATCGACGGGAACCTGCATCCCTTGGCGCCCGGCGACGCGGTGGCGTTTCCGGCCGGCACGGGGATCAGCCACACCTTCCTGAACAACACCGCAGACGAGGTCCGACTGCTGGTGGTCGGCGAGGCGAGCAAGCCGGAGAACCGGATCCGCTATCCGCTGAACGAGGCGTACGAAAAGACCCGCCAAGACCGCTGGGCCGACGCGCCAGCCCGCCCGCTGGGCGCCCACGACGGCCGCGCCCGCAAGCCGTAGGCTGACGCACCGGCGCCCGGTGCGGTATGCAGGTCCAAAGCATGAGGGAGGACGCGGCCATGGCGGACGCACGGATCAGGTCACGGGCGGACCTGCAGGACTATCTCGATCACTTCAACGGCAAGCGCTACGAACAGCAGATCGCCTATTACGCGCCGGACGTGGTCTACAAGGTCGGAAACCTCACCCTGACGGCGCCCCAGCAGATCGCCGACTTCTATGCCGACTTCCACCTGTACTGCAGGGAGTTCGTGGAGATCGGGGACTTCGTGATCGACGGCGACACCTGCGCCTGCACCATGCCCTCCTATTTCGAGCCGTTACGCGACTACGAGAAGCACGGCCTCAGCTTCAAGGTCGGAGAAAAGCGCGAGATCGTCAGTTTCATCTTCTACAAGCTGAAGGACGGCAAGATCTGGCGCATCCGCGTGGCGCGCTATCCCGGCCCGATCAGCGACATCAAGGGGGCCTGACGCCGGCCTTCACCTGATGCTGAAGAAGGGCTCGGATCTCGCGCACTTCCGAATACTGATGACATACGCCCCCCGCGGCGACATCCCCGGCCCCTACGCCCAGACCGCCGCTGAAATCATGCGCCGCAAGAAGGATCCGGCGTTCAAGAAGATTGCGGAAGCACTCTCCTCTCCCCTTGCGGGAGAGGAAGGGACCCGTTTGCGCCAGCAAACGGGAAGGTGAGGGGTCCCTCGGCCAATGCCTCAGCCAGCCCCTCCTGACCGCGCCGAGATGCTGAAGCGCGCCCGTTCCATGCGGCGCGAGCCCACCAACGCCGAACGGACCCTATGGCGGGTGCTTCACGATCGAAAGCTGGACGGCTTGAAATTCCGGCGTCAGGTCCGATTGGGCGCCTATATCGTCGACTTCGTCTGTTTCTCGCCCCGCGTGGTGATTGAGTGCGACGGCGGTCAGCACGCAGAAAACAGTTACGACGAAGTCCGGGACACTTGGCTGCGGGGACAGGGATTCAAGGTGGTGCGCTTTTGGAACACCTACGTCGTGGAACAGACGCCCGATGTCGCGGAGTCGATCCTGAGGGAGCTGGGCAGAGGATAGTTCGACCCCTCACCTTCCCGTCGCTTCGCGACAGGCCCCTTCCTCTCCCACAAGGGGAGAGGAGGCGAAGCGCTCTACTGCGCCGCCTTTAGCCCGCTCTCCACGAGGTCCGCCGGCTCCAGGGTGTTGGTCAGCATTCCCTGGCGCTTGAGGTAGCGCTGGATGCCGGAGCGCTTGCCGCCGAGGCCGGACATGCCGAAGGAGTCGGACTCCACCGCCCCGGCCGCGAAGGTCAGGAAGGTGTCCTGGAGGGAGACGTTGCCGGCGTTGATCTGTTCGCCGATGCCGCGGGCCTCGTCTTCCGAGCCGCCGATCACCGCCGCGGACAGGCCGAAATAGGTGTCGTTGGCCAAGCGCACGGCATCCGCCTCGGTCTCATAGGCCATCACCGGCAACACCGGGCCGAAGGTCTCGTCCTTCATCAGCTTCATGTCGTGGGTGACGCCCACCACCACCGTGGCCCGCATGTAGAGCCCGCCGTCGAGTTTCAGCACCTCGCCGCCGGTGAGGATGGTCGCGCCCTTGTCGACGGCGTCCCTGAGGTGATCCAACACGATGTCCGCCTGGCGAGCGAAGATGAAAGGCGACAGCTGGCCCTGCAGGGGGTCGGGATAGTTGAGCTGGACCGCTTCGGCCCGGGCGACCAGCTTCTCGACGAAGAGATCGTGCACGGCCTGCTGCACATAGATCCGCTCGATGGAGAAGCAGACCTGGCCGGTGGAGGTGGCGGCGCCGCGCACGACGGCGGTGGCGGCCCTGTCGAGGTCGGCGTTCTCGGTGATCACCACCGGGTCCTTGCCGCCCAGCTCCAGCTCCACCGGGATGAAGCGCCGGGCGCAGGCCTCGGCCACCTTGCGGCCATTTCCGACAGAGCCGGTGAAGGAGATCAGGTCGGCGTTCTCCACCACCGCCTGGCCGGTCTCGCCGTCGCCTAGAACCACGCCGAACACCGCGGCGAGTTCGGGAACCTGGCGCACGGTCTCCATCAGGGGAACGGTGAAGCGGGGGGTGACTTCCGACGGTTTCAGGAGCACGGCGCAGCCCGCGAACAGCGGCGGGATCACGTGCAGCATCGACAGCATGGTCGGCGCATTCCAGGGACTGATCACCCCCACCAGCGCATAGGGCTTGAGCACGCTATCGTAGGTCACGTGCGGCATGTTCGGGGAGGTCCCCCGCCGCCGGGCCGCCTCGAAGGCCGCCGGGGCCGAGCGGACGCCGCCGAGGATGGCGCCCAGCATCATGTCCGGCGCGATCTGTGAGATCTGCCCGTATCCCGTGTCTTCGGCGTCAGCGTCGATGATCGCCTGCCGGTTGGCGCGCACCACCTCGGCCCACCGCTGCATCACCGCGATCCGGTGCTCGACGGGCGCCTTGCCCCACTCGACCTGGGCGGCGCGCAAGGCCGCGGCCTTGGCGGCGACCTCCTCGGCCGATGCCGGCGTAATGTGCAGGTCGATCTCGCCGGTCCGGGGATTGCGGACCGGCATGGCGTTCCTGGGCGCGGCCATCGGGCGGTTCCTTGACGAGGGACGGGTCAGCTTGACGGTCCGCTCATTGCGATGTCAACGACAGCCTGGACGCCGCCCGGTCCAGAGGCGCGCGCAAGGAAACGCCCATGTCCCTCAGCCAGGACTTCGCAGACACGATCCTCGGGATCGGGCGCAGCGCCGAGATGGACGCCATCCGCGCGGCCATGGGCGCCGTCGCGCCCTTCCATGACAAGGCGCCCTGGGCCAGCGTCGATGTCTTGAGGGACCTCAGGTACGGCGATCACGAGCGGCATCGCCTGGATGTCTTCCGCCCGGCCGGCCACGGCGGGGAACCCAGGCCGGTCCTGGTGTTTGTGCACGGCGGCGGCTTCGTCGGCGGCGACAAGTCCACGCCGGGGTCGCCCGCCTACGACAACATCGGGGTCTGGGCGGCCCGCAACGGCATGGTCGGGGTCAACATCACCTACCGGCTGGCGCCCCAGCATCAGTGGCCGGCGGGGGCGGACGACGTTTCGGCCGCGCTGGACTGGGTCCTGGCGCATATCGGCGAGCACGGCGGCGATCCGGGACGCGTCTTCGTGGCCGGAACGTCGGCCGGGGCGGTTCACGTCGCGGGATATCTGGCGGGCCCCTATGACGCCTCGGCGAAGGTGAAGGGCGCGATCCTGCTGTCCTGCCTCTTCGACATGCCCACCTGCGAGAAGAACCCCTTGCTGGTCGCCTATTTCGGCGAGGACGAGACCCGCTATCCGCGGCAATCGGTGCTGAAGGCCCTGGTTGAGACCCCGACGCCGGTGCTGGTCACACTCGCGGAACAAGACGTCCTGGATTTCGAGCGCCAGACCCTCGCCTATGTGAACGCCTACGTCGCCAGGCGCGGCCAGTGGCCGGATTTCATCCGGGTGATGGGCCACAACCACTTCACCACCGGCTGGCACATCGGCACGGCGGACACCGTCCTGTCGGACCAGATGCTGGAGTTCATGCGCCGGGCGTAGCGCCGGCCGAGGCCTTGCGGCCGATCACCCAGATCGCCCGCGGCTTGGCGGGGTTGTGATAATACCAGCGCTCCACCCCGACGCCGCGCTCCGTCAGGCAGGCGACAAGGCGGTCGTAGCCGATGTAGACCCCGCTCCACTGGTCCTGTTCGTGACGCTTGTAGGGTTCGGCGGCGCCATTGCGGTAGTGCAGCGAATAGGTCTCGTGGTTCTCGGTCCGCCAGGGATCGGCGGCCAGGCCGGCCTTGAAGTCCTCGCTGTTGAGCTGGACAGCCAGCACCCCGCCCGGCGCCAGCACGCGGCACATCTCGTCCAGCGCCGTCAGATAGGCGCTGAGCAGGCTGATGTGCTGCAGGACGGAATAGGAGAACACCAGGTCGGCCGATCCGTCGGCCGCCGCCGACCGGCCCCGCCCGTCGAGCGCGTGCAGCGCGAGGGCCTCGGGGACGAGCTCCCGGCAATGCCCGATCATGGTCGGAGAGATGTCGATTCCCACCGGGCGGAAGCCCGCTGCCGCCACGGCCTTGAGAATCCGGCCGGCGCCGCAGCCATACTCGGCGATGACCGCGCCAGCCGGCATGTCCCCCAGCAGGGGCCGCAGGTGGGTGTCGAACAGCTGGCGCCCGCGCGCGAAGAAGTCCTCGAGCAGCTCCGGTGTGAAGGCCTGAGGCGGCGCGTCCGCCATCCCCTCCGTGGTCATGATGGCCAGCAGGGGATTCTCCCGGGCCTTGGCCTCCCAATCCAGGTCCAGCCAATGGGCGGGCCTCGTGTGGCGCATCCTCGGTCTACCCTCAGTGTCAGCCCGCACCATAGCCGACTGGCCGCGCCGCGAAAGCGTCCCGCGATGTCATTGATTTCTCATCGAGGCCGGATGAGGATGGCCCAAAGGGCGGCGCGCACGCTCCGCCAGGAGGACGGCGATGGTCGAGGTGGTGAGATTCCCGGACATTCCGCTCTACCAGGGCTGGGGCGCGCCCCAGCGCAGCGAGACCGATGTCCGCGACCTGGAGGTGGTCTCCGGCGCGATCCCGCCCGAGCTGAACGGCGTGCTGCTGCGCTGCGGCCCCGATCGCCAGTATCCGCCCAGCACCGGCGAGGACGTCTTCATCGACGGCGAGGGCATGGTGCACATGTTCCGCTTCGAGAACGGCCATGCGGACTATCGCAGCCGCTGGGTCCACACCGAGCGGTTCAAGCTGCAGGAAAAGGCCCGTCGCTCGCTGTTCGGGCGCTACCGCAACCGCCACACCAACGACCCCAGCGTCGCCGGCGCCCACATGGGGACGGCCAACACCAACCTGATCTGGCACGCCGGCAAGATGCTCGCCCTCAAGGAGGACGACCTGCCCTATGAGCTGGATCCGGTCACCCTCGAGACCGTCGGCAAGTATGATTACGACGGGGCCGTGACGGCGGTCTCCATGACCGCCCACCCGAAAGTGGACTGGATCACCAACGACCTCCTGACCTTCTCGTACCAGGCCAAGGGCGACGCCACGACCGACTGCGTGTTCTACGTCATCGGCGGCGACGGCAGGATCAAGACCGAGATCTGGTTCAACATGCCGTGGGCCGCCTGCGTGCACGATTTCGCGGTCACCGAGACCCACGCCGTCTTCCCCTTCTTCCCCCTGATCACCGACGAGGATGTGCTGAAGAAGGGCGGGCCGTTCTACCAGTACCATCCTGACAAGGAGACCATTGTCGCGGTCGTGCCGCGCAACGGGACCGCCGAGGACATCCGCTGGTTCAGGGGTCCGAACACCACCGCCGGCCACATGATGAACGCCGTGACCGAAGGCTCGAAGGTCCATCTCGACCTCTGCCTCTACCAGGGTAACTGCTTCGCCTTCTTCCCGACGCCCACGGGCGAGACGACGCCGACGGTTCCGCCGATCCTGACGCGGCTGACCATGGACCTGGACTCGAACTCCGATGAGTTCGTCCAGAAGGTGCTCTCGCCGTCGCCCTGCGAGATGCCGCGCACCGACGACCGCTACCAGGGCCGGCCCTACCGCTATGGCTTCATGATCTGCTACCGCGGCGCCGACGGGACGAGCGCCGTGGGCCGGATAGATCACAAGACCGGCGATCTGAAGACCTGGGCGCCGGGGCCGAACGCCGGAGTGCAGGAGCCCCAGTTCGTGCCGCGCCGTCCGGACTCGCCCGAAGGCGACGGCTGGCTGCTGGTGCTGGTCAGCCGCGTGGCCGAGAACCGCAGCGACCTGGTCATCCTGGACGCGACGGACATCGAAGCCGGGCCGGTGGCGCTGATCAAGCTGCCGACGCGGGTGCGTTCGACGTTCCACGGCGCCTGGGCCCCGGCCGAGGCGCTGAAGACCGGACTCTACGACATGGCCCTGGTGGCCTGACCCCCTATCCGCTGGAGAACACCCATGGCCGTCCCCCAGAAGCTCACCGCCGACGACCGGCTGGAGATCATGGAACTGTTCGCCAAGTACTCCTGGGCGATCGACCTGGCGGATGCGGAGCTGGCGGTGCAGTGCTTCGCCGACGACGCCTATTTCGACCACCTCTGGCAGGGCCGCGTGCAAGGTCACGCCGCGATCCTGAAGAACCTGGAAGCGCTCTGGTACGACCGCCAGCACTGGTGGTTCGGCCGCCAGCACCTGTTCAATCACTTCATCATGACGCCGGTGACCACGGACGAGGGGGAGCAGGGGGCTCAAGTGAAGAGCTTCTTCCAGATCATCCAGTTCAATGTCGACTACGGGACCAACTTCGTCTTCGGCATCGGCACCCGCGACGACCTCGCGGTGAAGCGCGATGGCCGCTGGGTGTTCAAAACCCTCTATGTCAACGCCTGGGTCAGCCGCGACACCGTCCCCTGGAAGGGCGAGGTCACCATGATGGCCCGCCCCGGCCAGCCGCCGGCGCCGGCCATGACGCCCCAGCCAAACCCGTCCGGCGCCCCGCCGGAGCTGACGCGCGAGCTGTCGGGCGCCAAGTAGCCGCCGGAGCCGTCCCGTGAAAACCGAAGCCGCCGTGTCGCGGGAGGGCCAGCTCTTCCCGCTGATCGAGACGCTGGACCTGGAAGCCCCCCGGCCTGGCGAGGTGCTGGTGCGGATGGTGGCCTCGGGCATCTGCCACACCGACCTCGGCGCCCATGCCGGCATGGGCGGCGGCGCCATGACGCCCAAGCCCGTCGTACTGGGCCATGAGGGCGCGGGGGTCGTCGAGGCGGTCGGAGACGGGGTCGGCAGTCTTGCGCCGGGCGATCACGTGGTGATGAGCGGCTCCTCCTGCGGGATCTGCCCCAGCTGCCGCGACAATCATCCAAGCTACTGCCACGATATGATGCGGCGGAACTTCGGGGGCCTGAGGCCGGACGGCTCGAGCGCCCTCAGCAAGGGTGGAGAGCGCATCCACGGCCATTTCTTCGGCCAGTCGTCCTTCTCGCGCTGGGTGGTGGCGCCCGAACGATCGGCGGTGAAAGTCTCCAAGGCCGCGCCGCTGGAGATCCTGGCGCCCATGGGCTGCGGGGTGATCACGGGCTGCGGCGCGGTGATCAGGTCGCTGAAGGTCGGCGCGGGCGACACCATCGCCATCTTCGGCGTCGGCGGCGTAGGGCTATCGGCCGTGATGGCGGCGCGGATCGTCGGCGCCAGCCGGATCATCGCCGTCGACGTCCTGCCGGCGCGGCTTGAACTGGCGAAAGCGCTGGGCGCCACGGACATCGTCGATTCAAGCAAGACCGACGCGGCCGCCGCCATCCGCGAGATCACAGGCCATGGCGCGGACTTCAGCTTCAACACCACCAGCGTCCCGGACATCTGGACCGCCGCCCTGGACTGCCTGACCATGCGCGGCGTCATGGGCTTCGTCACCGCTCCGCGCGGACCCTGGGCGCCCGCCGTCTTCCCCATGCTGGCCGGCGGCAAGTCGATGAAGGGCATCCTGGGCGGTGACGCCGCGCCCCAGACCTTCATTCCCATGCTGGTGGACTACTACCTGCAGGGACGCCTTCCGCTGGACCGGCTGATCGCCTTCTACCCCTTCGAGCACATCGGCCAGGCCTTCCAGGACACAGGGTCCGGGGCCGCCATCAAGCCGGTGCTGAGGATGGCGGGCTAGCCGTCAAGGCCGCTCGCGCCGCGACGACCTTCCGACGAATTCGCAAAGCGACTCACGTAGTGCGTGTGGGTCGTCTACTGTGCTGCGTCATCAGCCTGCGCCTTCGAACCTAGGGTGTGCCGAATGGGTTTTCCGCTCTTGCTGCTTTCGTCGGGCCAGTCGTCCACGCCCCCGATCACCGACAAGACCGGAGCGATGGACCTGCCGGTCGGCATGCTCGGCAAGGTCTCGGGCTTCTTCGACCCATCGCTTGGGGAACCCGGCAAGCAGCTGGCGCTGCAATTGGTGGAAAACAGCGCCGACCCCTACCGCCATATGGAGGTCTTCTTCGGCATCCAGGGCGATCCGGTCTATGCGGTCCTTGTCCCAAACAGCGATTTCCACGACGGATCAGGCGGCGCCGGTCACCAAAGCGGCGGCTTTGGCCTGGGCGACGGAAAAGCCGGCAACCCCTCGGGCGGCAAGCTCTACCTTGACGCCGCGTTCGCCAGCGTCGCCCCCCCGCCCCTGGACCTCGAAATGGCCCTGTTCATCGCCGAATTGTCCGAGTGCTTCATGGGAAAGCAGAATGCAGGCTGGGCCGGCGGCGGGGGCAACGGGGAGGCGCTGTCGCGCTTCCTCGCCGAACACGAGACGCCGGTCGGCACGATGGACATGTACGCAACGGCCAGGGCGTGGGCGGACGCCGGTCGTCCAGACTACATCAACGTCGACATCAACAACGATAAGACGCCGGAGAGCACCGGCTGCGGCGTCGTCTACCTCTACTGGATGCTCTCACTGGGCTTCACCATACCGCAGATCGTCCAGGCCGGCGGCGCCACCCTGCAGGCGAACTACGCCAAGCTGACGGGCCGCCTCAACGGCTATGGCGATCTGAACAACGCCTTGGGCGGCTCGGCCATCACATCCGACAACCCCTTCAGCAATCGCATGCCCGCGTTCGGCAACGCGTGCGGCCTGGCCATGACGGCGACGGGGGAGTCCCGGGCCATCTTCAGCCTCGGGGTCGATGGCGCGGTGTGGCGCGTCGGCCGCGGCGGGGCGGGCCAACCCTGGTCGCCGTGGGAGTCGCTGGGCCAGGCCGGCGGCGGTTTTGTCAGCGATCCGGCGGTCGCGATCGATCGGTACGGACGCTTTCACGTATTCGTCCGCGGCAAGGACAACGCGTTGTGGCGCAAGACGTGGACGGGAAAGGCCTGGTTGAGCTGGACCTCTCTCGGAGGCCGGTTTCAGGGCGATCCAGCGGCGGTGGACACCAGCGCGGGCGTCAAGGTGTTCGCTCTCGGCGTCGACAATGTGATGTACCGCTTCGACGATATCTTTGCGCAACCGCCCGCCGCGTCCCTGTTCGGCGGCTACCTCAGCGGGGGCCCCTCGATTGCGCGCAACGCGGACGGCCGGCTGGAGTTGTTCGCGTGCGGTCAGGACAACACGCTCTGGCATGCCTGGGAGACGACCCCTGGCGGCGATTGGTCCGCCTGGGTCTCCGGACACGTGGCGCCGACCAGCAACCCGTCGGTGGCGATGGATTCCACTGGAAAGCTACAGATCTTCTTCAAAGGCCTCGACAACGCGCTCTGGCATGTCTGGCAGACGGCCGGGTCCGAGGGCCCGTGGTCCGCGCCCTTGCTTCTGGGCGCGAAAACCATTGTCGGCGACCCGCTGGCGCTCACCAACAGGTACGGCCAGATCGAGGTCTTCTGTCGCGGGACCGACAGGGGTCTCTGGCACATATGGCAGTTGACGCCGGGTCAGGACCTTTGGTCCGAGTGGCAGTCGTTGGGCGGCCTCAACACCGGCGATCCCGTGGGCGCGCTGACGTCTGACGGCGGGCTGGAGGTGTACGCCCGCGGCTCCGACTATGCGCTGTGGCAGGTCTCACAGAGTTCGCCTGGCCAGACATGGTCGCAATGGGCCTCCCTCAGCGGTCATCTGCCTAACCGACCTTTGACATAGGATGGCGCGCCGGGCGGGGCGACTGGCTGATTGACCCCGTCAATTGCGACGATTAACCCGCTAACCACAGTTGACCAGGAAGGCGGGCCAGATGGCGTCCAGCGACGGACGAAGCTTCGATTACGTCATCGTCGGCGCGGGGTCGGCGGGCTGCGTGCTGGCCAACCGCCTGAGCCAAGACCCCAACGTCTCGGTGCTTTTGATCGAAGCCGGCGGCAAGGCGCGTGAGCGCTGGATCGACATGCCGATCGCCTTCACCAAGTACGACCGCTTGCCACGGCTGAACTGGAATTTCGTCTCCGAGTCCGAGCCCTACGCCGGCGATCGCAGGATCGACGTGCCGCGCGGCAAGGTGATCGGCGGCTCCTCGACCATCAACGGCATGGTCTACGCCCGCGGCCACCGGCTGGACTACGACGACTGGGCCCAGAAGGGCCTGCGCGGCTGGGGCTATGCGGACGTGCTGCCCTATTTCAAGCGCTCCGAGACCCATTGGCTGGGCGAGAGCAAGTTCCACGGCGGGTCGGGCGAGCTGGAGGTCACCGTTCCCGATCAGGACCAGATGTTCCCCGAGCTGAAGGCGGCGACAATCGCCGCCGGCTGGCCCGCCACTGACGACGTCCACGGCGAGGATACCGAAGGCGCCCAGCGCTGCGAGGTCACGGTGACCCGCCGCGGCCGGCGGGGCGCCACCTCGAAGGTGTTCCTGGAGCCTGCGCTCAAGCGGCCGAACCTGACGGTCCAGTCCGGCGCACTGACCCGCAAGGTGGTGATCGAAAACAAGCGCGCGACCGGGGTCGAGTACGAAACCGGCGGCGAGATCCGGACCGTCCACGCCAAGCGCGAGGTGATTCTGTCGGGGGGGACCATCTCTTCGCCGCAGATCCTGATGCTGTCGGGGATCGGACCGGCGGAGCACCTGCAATCGCACGGCGTCGAGGTCATCTCGGACCTGCCCGGCGTCGGGCGCAACATGGTCGACCATCCGTTCCTGTTCGTGGGCTGGAAGGCCGACGGGAACAAGATCAAGAGCGAGCTGCGCTTCGACCGGGCGGTGGTCTCGGTGCTGCGCTGGTTCTTCTTCGGCAAGGGCCCATTCGCCAACAACGGCGCTGCAGGCAACGTCTTCATCCGCACGACTCCCGAAGCGGACCGGCCCGACATGCAGCTGACCTGCATGGCCGCGGGCGTCACGGGACGGGAGGTCTGGATGCCGGGCATGAACAAGCCGATGTTCATGCTTGGCGTCGGCGTCTCCATGATCAAACAGGACAGCCGCGGCGAGATCACCCTGAAGTCCGCCGATCCCCACGACCCGCCAAGGATCCTGATCAACCTGTTCAAGGAACAGTCCGACGTCGACCGGATGGTCCGCGGCATCCGCGCCGCGCGGAAGATCTATCATTCCGAGCCCCTGAACAGCCTGATCGGCGAGGAGATCTCGCCGGGCGACCAGCTGCAGTCCGATGAGGACCTCGGCGCCTATGTGCGCGCCAACGGCGCCATCACCTTGCACCCGGTCGGGACCTGCAAGATGGGGGTCGATTCGGACCCCATGGCGGTGCTGGACGACCAGCTGCGCGTGCGCGGCGTGGAGGGCCTCAGGGTCATCGACGCCTCGGTCATGCCCGACGTGCCGGGCGGCAACACCAACGCCCCCACCATCATGGTCGCGGAAAAGGGCGCGGACCTGATCCGCGGCCAGTCCCTGCCGCGCGCGGAGATCTGAGATGCAGGATCTGAAAGGCAAGGTCGCCTTCGTCACCGGAGGCTCCAGCGGCATCGGCTTCGGCATCGCCGAGGTGCTGGCCGAGGAGGGCATGAAGGTCGCCTTCACCTGGCGGCGCCAGGACCACCTGGACCAGGCCATGGCGATCCTGAAGAAGCCGGGCCGGAGCATCTTTCCTGTGAAGCTCGACGTCACCGACCGCAAGGCCTTCGTCCGCGCCGCCGACGAGGTCGAGGCCGTGCTTGGGCCGATCCAGGTGCTGATCAACAACGCCGGCGTCGGCGTCGGCGGCCTGATCGAGGACGCGACCTACGACGACTGGGACTGGGTGATGGGGGTCAATATCGGCGGCGTGATCAACGGCATCGTCACCATCCTGCCGCGCATGATCAAGCGCGGGCTGGAGGCCCACATCGTCAACGTCTCGTCCATGGGCGGCGTGGCGGCGCTGGGCTCGGTGGGCGTCTACGCCACGTCCAAGTTCGCGGTGGTGGGCCTGTCGGAGGCCCTGCGCACCGACATGATCGGCCGCAACATCGGCGTGTCGGTCTATTCGCCGGGGCCGGTGAAATCCAACATGGGCGAGGCGGTGAAGATGCGTCCGGCCGAACTGTCCAACACCGGCTACAAGCCACCCGAAATCCCCAAGGACGCGCCGCCCCATCCCATGCTCCTTAACGCCATGAGCGAGGTCGAGGCCGGCCGCCACGTGCTGCGGGGCATCAAGGACAACCAGCTTTTCATCTTCAGCCACCCGGAGTTCCGCGACGTGATCAAGGCGAGGGGTGACGCCATGGTCGCCGCCGTTCCGGACGAGCCCTTCCCCCAGGCCCGGGCGGACTCGATCCGCTGGATCCTTTCCAACGCCATCTATGGGGAAGGGGCGTAGGCGACGCCTTGACCTTGATCGCTACCTTCCCGCTACTGCCGGACCGGGCCCCGAACACCACGCCTTGGGCCGCCTGATCCAGGAGGGCTTGCATGCCCGGCTCCTCGCCTCCCTTCCGCGCGGACCACGTCGGCAGCCTGCTGCGTCCCCAGTCCCTGACCAAGGCCCGCGAGCGCTTCCGCAAGGGCGAGATCGACCGGCCGGCCCTGAAGGTGGTGGAGGACGAGGCTATCCTCGGCGCCGTTCGCCTGCAGGAAGCCATCGGCCTGAAATCGATCACCGACGGGGAATTCCGGCGGGCGTCCTTTCACCTGGATTTCCTGTTGCGACTGCAGGGGCTTCAGATGCGGGCCGGCGACAGCCCCACCGAGTTCAGGAGCGTCACGACGGGTCAGACCCTGTCGGTCTCGCCGCCCAAGCTGATGGTCACCGGCAAGGTGGCGCGCACCGGTCCGATCATGGGCGCGGACTTCGATTTCCTCCGCAAGGCTGTGCGCCAGACGCCGAAGATCACCATTCCCTCGCCGTCCATGGCCCACTTCCGCGGCGGTCGCGCGGCCATCGACAAGGCCGTCTATCCCGACGTCGCCGGCTTCTTCGCAGACCTGGCCCAGGCCTACCGCGAGGAGGTCGCCGATCTCGGCGCCCGCGGCTGCCGCTATCTGCAGCTGGACGACACAAATCTCGCCTACCTCTGCGACGAGTCCATGCGCGAGGGCGCGCGGCGCATCGGCGAGAACCCTGACCTGCTGCCGGCCGTCTACGCCCGGCTGATCAACGACTCGATCCGCTCGCGGTCCAAGGGCATGGTCACGGCCGTTCATCTCTGCCGGGGCAACTACAAGAGCGCCTTCGTGGCCGAGGGCGGGTACGATCCGGTGGCCGAGGTGCTGTTCAATGAGATCGACGTGGACGGCTTCTTCCTGGAATACGACAGCGAGCGGTCGGGGAGCTTTTCACCCCTGAGGTTCGTGCCGAAGAACCGTTACGTCATCCTCGGGATCGTCAGCTCCAAGGTTCCGGAGCTTGAGACCAAGGACTTCATCAAGCGGCGGATCGACGAGGCGGCCCAAGCCCTGCCGTTGGAGCAGCTCTGCCTGTCGCCCCAGTGCGGCTTTTCCTCCACCGAGCACGGCAACGACGTGACCTTCGACGACCAGCGCCGGAAGCTGGAACTGGTGGTGGAGGTCGCCCGGGAGGTCTGGGGCGACGGTTGAGATAGAGCCGGCGATCGACGCCATTCGCCGGGTCCGCGCCGCGGCGCGCGACCAGACCCGGCTGGCGCCGGCCGACCCTCCCCGCCTCAGTGCGGCTGGGCCGCGCCCAGCTCCGCCATGAGCTGTTCCTTGCGGGCCTTCAGCCGTTTGCCCATGGCGTCCAGGTCCTCATGGCCTCGCTTGGCCTGGGAGAAAAGGCCGCCGGGCTGTTCCTCCTCCTTGACGTGGTGCTTGATGTATTCGCCGAGCACCTTGACCTTGGCGTCGTAGAATTCGTCGGAGGGCTTCATCGCCTCGATCTCGGCGATCAGCTTCTTGGCGCCGTCGTGCTCCACGTAAGCCTCGTCCAGCAGGTCGTCCTCCACCTCGCCGCGTTCTTCCGGATAGAGGATCTCTTCCTCGATCCGGATGTGGACCTTCAGGGCCAGGGCGATCTTGTTGAAGAGCGCGAGCTTTTCCTTCTCGCTGTCGAGCTGCTCATATGTCTCGAACCAGCCGTCCACTTCGCGGTGGTCCTGTTTCAGCAGGGTGACGGCGAGGGGATCGGGGCGGTTGGTGCGACGGGTACGGCCGCTACGGGCCTTGGCCTGTGACTTCGCGCCGGATGGGGCGGGCATGGGCAAGCTCCTCTGATCGGGTGGCGACGATCAGAACTCGGCATGTGGCCGGAGGTTCCTCCGTGGTTCCGAGGGCCGGGCGCTTGATCCACGCTCAGGCGGCGGAGTCCTCAGAGGTGGAAGCGCTGTCGCTGAAGACGCTGACGATGGCCTCGATAAGAGCGGCCGGCGAGATCGGCTTCGCCGTTGCGGCGTTCATGCCAGCGGCTGTGTAGACCTGAAGCTGATGGGCCATGACGTTGGCGGTGAGCGCGATGATGGGAATGTTCGCCACTTCGCCTTTCAGGGCGCGGATGCGGTGTGTCGCTTCGATTCCGTCCATGTTGGGCATCTGGATGTCCATCAGCACAAGGTCATATGGACGTTCCTGAACGGCTTTCAGGCCCTCGACGCCATCTTCGGCGGTCTCCACCCTGGCGCCGAGGCTCTCCAGCATCTTGCTGGCCACCAGCCGATTGGTGGGATTGTCTTCCACCAGCAGGATCGTGATGCCGGCCAGCAGACCCCCGGCCTCGTCCGCTGGAGGAGGCTCGGCCTCGGCGACGCTGGTGTCGACGTCGATGTCCAGCCAGAAGGTGGATCCCTCGCCTTCCCGGCTCGTGAAACCCACCTCGCCGCCCATGAGCTCCGCCAGGCGCTGGGTGATGGCCAGACCCAGCCCTGACCCGCCGAACCGGCGGTTGATGGCGCCGTCCGCCTGGATGAAGCGCTGGAACAGGGACTCCTGCGCGGCGACCGGGATGCCGATCCCCGTGTCCTCCACCTCGAACCGCAGGCGCACACGATTCGGCGCCGACGGGGTCGCCGACAGCCGCATCTCGATCCGACCCTCTGAGGTGAACTTCACGGCGTTGCCCAGCAGATTGAACAGCGCCTGGCGCAACCGAACGGGATCGCAAAGCACCCAGGCGTCCATGTCGGTGCTGCGGCAGTCCAGCCTGAGTCCCTTGGCCACCGCCTGCGGCCGCAGCAGGTCGGCGACCCCCTGCATCAGGCCCACGGCGTCCAGCGGTTCGTTCGAAAGCTCCAGGCGGCCGGATTCTATCCGCGCGAAGTCGATCGCGTCGTTCAACAGGTGTGACAGCATCTTGCCGCACCGCTCCGCCTCGACCAGAAGTTTTCGCCCCTCGGACGACAGGGCCTCCTTGCTGAGCAGGTGCAGCACCCCCAGCACGCCGTTCATCGGCGTGCGAATTTCGTGGCTCATGTTGGCCAGAAACTGGGACTTGGCGTCGGCCGCCGCATGAGCGAGGCGCTCAGCTTCGACCAGTTCCAGCGCTTGGCGCTTGCGCGCATCGATATCCAGGACGAGGTAGACGACCTTAGTGACGTCGCCGACGTCGTCCAGCCGCCAGTCCCCATGCAGCTCCACCCAGCGAGTCGCACCAGAAGGCAGGACGGCGCGCACCTCAATGGGCTCCGATTGGAGCCCGTCGCGCCGCGCGGACGCGACCAGCGGCCGATCGTCCGGATGGCACATCGACCAGGGGTCTTCCGCCTGCGCCGGAAATGCGACGCCTTCGCCCATGATCTCGATGAATTCATCCGAGCACCAGGTGGTGCGGTTGGTGAAGTCCATTTCGCAAACGCCCGCCCGCGCTGCGTTCAGAGCGATCTTCAGCCGTTCGGCGCTCTCGACCGCGGCCTCGCGCGCCATGGCCTGGCCGGTGACGTCGTGGCTCAGGCCGTTGACCGTGAAGCATCCGTCCGCCCGAGGCGTGGTGCAGTAGGTGACGTGGTACCGAAGCCATCCTCCGTGGGCGTCGGCCACCCTGACGTCGTAGGCGCCTGACCCGCCGTTGCGCATGGCTCCTTCCAGGGTTCGCCCAACGTCGGCCGCGTCGGCCGGATGAAGGCGCGCAAGCAGATCGTCCAGACAGGTGATCGCCCCGGTCGTCGCACGGTCCGGCGGGGCATGAAACTGAATGTCCCGAGTCACCGGATCCAGCGTCAGGCGGGACAAGCCGGCAGCTTCGGAAAGCGCCTCACGGACGCGGTCGAGATCCTGTCGGGCCTGTTCCTGGTGGAGCTCGTATGTGCAGTCACGCAGCACGGCGGCCCGACGCCCGTTGTCGAAGGCGCGGGCGGAGCCCTTCACCCAGCACCAGTCCCCGTGGGCCGTGCGCAGCCTCCACGTCGGCGCGGCGGCGAGATCGACGCCGCGATCCTCCGGATGGGTCAGGTCATCAAGGGTCCGGTCGCCGAGGGTCTCGGCTGTCCAGCCCAGCAAGCGCTCCCAGGCGCGGTTAGCCCAAAGGATGCGGCCATGCTGGTCGGTCTCGACGTAAAGGTCAGCGCTGTCCTCGAACAGCCAAGCCGCCGAGACCTGCTCGTCCTTCGCTCTGTCCCCGGCGACGCCTGCGGCCGGTAAAGAAGCGCTCATGGGACCAGTCTAGCGCGAAAACCCAAAATGCGGTTGCACCAGATTGGCAGGCGCCGCGGCAGAGCGGCGCAGCGGTGGAACGGCGCCCACGCCTCAAGGACCCTAGCCCCACACGTCCGCGGCGGTCTCGACCACCAGTCCCAGCTTGGCCTTCTCGTGGTCGATATCCATGGTCTGGCCGCCGATGCCGCTGGAGAAGCCGCACTGGGGCGAGAGGCAGAGCTGGTCCAGGGGCGCGAACCGCGCCGCCTCGTCGATCCTGCGCTTGAGCGCGTCCCTGGACTCCAGGGCCCCGGTCTTGGTGGTCACCAGGCCCAGGACCGCCGTCTTGCCCTTGGGCAGGAAGCGCAAGGGATCGAAGGCGCCGGCGCGGGGGCTGTCGTATTCCATGAAGTAGCCATCGACCTCGATCTCGTTGAACAGGATCTCGGCCACGGGATCATAGCCGCCTTCGGCCACCCAGTTGCCGGCGAAGTTGCCCCGGCAGACGTGCATGCACACCACCATGTCCCCGGGGCGGTCGCGGATCGTGTCGTTGATCAGGCGGGCATAGGTGTGGGCGAGCTGGTCGGGATCCTCGCCGAGGTTGGTCCGGACCTGGGCCCGCAGCGCCGGATCGCACAGATAGGCGAAATTCACCTCGTCGATCTGCAGGTAGCGGCAACCGGCGGCCGCCAGGTCGTTGATCTCCTCACGGTAGACCCGGCCGAGGTCGGCGTAGAATTCCGCCATGTCCGGATAGGCCTGCGTCGAAATCGCCTCGCGCCCGCCGCGGAAGTGCATGATCGAGGGCGAGGGAATGGTGATCTTGGGTGTCTGCCGGGTCACCGATTTCAGGAACCTGAAATCGTCCACGAAGATCGGGGCCGGGCGCGAAAGCGGCCCCGTCACCTGCACCATGTGCGGCTTGCTTTCGGTCGAGCCCTTGTCGTTGTGGAAGGTGGTGGTGAAGCGGCTGGCGCCCTGGCTGACGTTGGCGAAGCGCAGCAGGAAATCTGTCTGCCAGGTGCCGCGGTTATATTCCCCGTCGGTGATCGAGCCCAGGCCGAGGTCCTCCTGAAGCCGGACCACGTCACGGATGCAGGCCTGCTGGATCGTTGTCAGCTCGTCCTGTGAGATCTCGCCACTGGCCTTCTTCGCGCGGGCGTCAATGAGCGCCTGGGGCCGGATCAGGCTGCCGACGTGATCGGCGCGGAAGGGCGGCTTGCTGCGGTCCGGCACGCGGGGGCTCCCCTGTCCAGGCGTCCCCACGAGCGGGGGATATGGGCAACCCCTATTAGGCCAGTGAAGCTTGTACAGCTAGGCCGCGCATCCAGTGTCGCCGGCTAGGACTTCAGCATGTGCTCGTAGCCCAGGCCCATCACCTCGCTGACAGGCTTGCCGGCCTCCACGTCCCGCGACATGGCCGCCTCGCGCGCGGCGATGGACTCGGCGGCCGCCAACACGGCGTCGATGTCGCCGGGCTTGATGAAGACCACGCCGGAAGAGTCGGCGACGACGTAGTCGCCCGGTTCGACCGTCACCTCGCCGATCACCACCGGGCAGGCGGTGTCGGCTTCGAAGATGCGGCCCCGCGCCGTGCGCGCCGTGCAACCGCGCGCGAAGACCGGGAATCCGACCTCCAGCGCCTCGTCGATGTCGCGGGCCGGGCCGTCGACGATCGCGCCCGACAGGCCCCGCGCGCGGGCGGCGCGGGACAGGATTCCGCCCCAGCCGGCGGCGTCCACACCAGTGCGCTGCTCTATGACGACGATTGCGCCGGCGTCGGCGGCCTCGACCGCGGCGGTGCAGGCGTGGCGTGCGCCGGTCCTTGAGCCGGCGGCGAACTTGACGGTGGTCGCCCGTCCGGCGATCCGGCCGCGGATCGTCCGGGGCTCCAGCCCGCTGACCGACGCGGGCAGCTTCAGACGGTCCAGGGCGTCGGAGAGGGCGCAGACGTCCAGGGCCTTGAGGCGGGCGATCAGCGGATTTTCGGCCATGCACATCTCCCTCTGCGGGCAAGACGCCGTCCTGGATAATGGCTTAGTGTCGCCCCAGCAAACGCCGCAAGGCGACCCAGGAGGCGTCCCCATGCCGCATTTCGTCGTGGAATACTTCGACCGTGCGGACTCCGGCGAGGTCCGCGCCGCCAATCGTGCGGCGCACATCCAGTACCGCATCGCCCTTGGAGACGCGCTGGTTCTGGCCGGCCCGTTGTTCGACGATTTCGATGGCGCGCCCGCAAAGGGCTCGCTGGTGATCCTGGAGGCCAGGGACAAGGCCGAGGCGACCGAGATCGCCCACCGCGATCCATATGCCCAGGCCGGGGTCTTTGGTGAGATCCGCATCTTCGCCCACCGGATACTGGTGCTGAATCCGCCGCCGCCAGCGCCCCCCAAGGCTTGAGCCGCCGCCTCGCCGGGCGGATAAGGCTCGCAACCATAAGGAAGGCTGAGGGACGGATATGATCATCGACATCCACGGCCACGTCAGCGCGCCCCAGGGACTCTACGCCTACAAGGCCAACCTGCTGGCCGCCCGCGGCTCCCATGGGCGGGGCGGACTTCGGTTCACGGATGAGCAGATCGAGCAGGCCCTGAACGCCAAGAGCGTGTTCGGCGACGGCCACCTGGACCAGCTGAACCGGCACGGCACGGACGTTCAGCTGATCTCACCGCGCCCCTTCCAGATGATGCACTCCGAACGGCCTGCGAAAATCGTCCACTGGCTGCACGAGGAATTCCACAACATTATCCATCACCAGACGCGGCTGCACCCGGACCGGATCGTGGGCGTCGCGTCCCTGGCGCAGGTGGCGGGCGACCCCATCGTGGGCGTCCTGCCGGAGCTGGAGCGCTGCATCAAGGAACTGGGCTTCAAGGGCTGCCTGCTCAACCCCGACCCCTATGAGAATTCCGGTGTCGAGCCGCCGGGCCTGGACAGCCGCTACTGGTATCCGCTGTACGAAAAGCTCTGCGAGCTGGACATCCCGGCGATGATCCACAGCGCCAGCTCCAAGTCCGAACGGGAAACCTATTCCACCCACTTCATCACCGAGGAGACCATCGCGGTCTTCAACCTGGTGAACTCGGACGTCTTCAAGGACTTCCCGACCCTGAAGATCATCGTGCCGCACGGCGGCGGCGCGGTGCCCTATCAGATCGGCCGCTACCAGGCCGCGACCGCCCACCTGCCAAAGGGCGCCCAGTTCATCGACCGGCTGAGGAACCTCTATTTCGACTCCTGCCTCTATACGCCCGAGGCGGTGGAGCTGCTGATCAAGGTGGTGGGGGCCGACCGCGTGCTGTTCGGCACCGAATGCCCCGGCACCGGCTCCTACATGAACCCCGAGCTCGGCCACGCCTTCGACCACGTGAAACCTTACATCGAGCGGATCGAGTGGCTTTCGGACGCCGACAAGAGGGCGATCTTCGAGGACAACGCCCGCCGCGTCTTCAACCTGGACCTCTGACCATGGCCGAGATCGTCCTGGGCATTGGCTCCTCGCACGGGCCGATGCTGACCACCCCGCCGGACCAGTGGGACCTGCGCGCCATCGAGGACCGCAGGAACCCCGCGCACCATTTCCACAATCGCGTCTGGACCTACGACGCGCTGGAGGCGGAGCGGGCGGGCGAGAACCTGGCCGCCCAGCTGACGCCCGAGGTGAAACAGGACCGCTACGACCGCTGCCAGGCGGCCATCGCCACCCTCGCCCGGGTGTTCCAGGAGACCCGGCCGGATGTGGTGGTCCTGATCGGCAACGACCAGATGGAGATGTTCTGGGACGGCCTTGTGCCGATGTTCAGCGTCTTCTGGGGCGACAAGGTGCCCAACAGCCTGCCGCCGCCGGAGGTCGCCGACCGCTATCCCCCAGGCATCCGCATCGCCATGGCCGCCAACGCCCCGGCGGAACCGACCGAATATCCGGGCTGTCCGGACCTGGCCATGCACATCCTGAAGTCCGTCCAGGCCGACGGCTTCGACCCCGCGTCCATGCAGAAGGTTCCGCCCCACCGCGGCGGCTGGGTGTCGATCCCCCACGCCTTTGGCTTCATCTTCCACCGCATCATGGGCGATCGGGTCCCGCCCACCGTGCCGGTGGTGCAGAACACCTTCTATCCCCCCAACCAGCCCAGCGTGCGCCGCTCCATCGACTTCGGCCGCGCCCTGGCCAGGGCGATCCGGAGCTGGGACGCGGACAAGCGCGTGGCCCTGATCGGATCCGGCGGCCTGACCCACTTCGTGATCGACGAGGCGGTGGATCAGGTGATCCTGGACGCCATCCGCGCCGGGGATTCCAGCCGGCTGGAACAGCTGGACGAGGCGACCTTCCAGTCCGGCACCTCGGAGACCAAGAACTGGATCCCGGTGATCGGCGCCATGGCCGAGCTCGGCTGCACGCCGACGGTGGTGGACTATGTCCCCTGCTACCGTTCGACCGCCGGCACCGGCAACGCCATGGGATTCGTCTACTGGAAGGCGGCCGCATAGGGCACTAGCATGCCGTCAGGGTAATGCGGCGCACCAGCGACGCCGCCAGGAAAGCGCGCATGTCCGAAGCTGCGACGGTCGACGTCTCCGACCTCATCGAACGCCAGCCGCTCAGCCGGTTCACCATCGGGCTGATCGTGGTCTCGTGGCTGGTCACCTTCTTCGACGGCTACGACATGCTGGTGATCTCCTTCACCTCCAAGTACCTGACCCACGATTTCCACCTGACCAAGCTGATGCTCGGCAACGTGTTCACCGCCGCCACCTTCGGCGCCCTGATCGGCAGCATGTTGTTCGGCTACATCGGCGACCGCATCGGCCGCCGCCGCGCGATCCTGATCTCGACGGCCGCCTTCAGCCTGATGACGTGCGCGGTCGCGCTGGCCCAGGACTATCCCCAGCTCGTCGGGCTGAGGTTCCTGAACGGCGTGGCGCTCGGCGGCGCCATCCCGCTGGTCTGGGCGCTGAACGTCGAGTTCGTCCCCAGGCGCTTCAGGGCGCGGGTGGTGACCCTGATCATGCTGGGCTTCGGCTTCGGATCCACCTGCGCGGGGCCGCTGGCGCGGCTCCTGATCCCCCACTACGGCTGGCAGGGCGTGTTCTGGTTCGGCGGCGGCGCGTCGCTGGCGTCCACCCTGCTCCTGCTGGCCTACCTGCCGGAGTCCCTGCGGTTCATGACCATCCGGGGCGCGCCGCCCGCCAGGATCATCGCCACGCTGAAGCGCATGTCGCCGGCCCTGGTTCTGCCGGCCGCGCCTCGCTTCGTGGTCGCCGACGAGGCCGCCCGAAAGGAACGTTTCCGTCCGGCCCACCTGTTCCGCGACGAACTGCGCTGGATCACGCCGCTGATCTGGCTGGCCTTCGTGGCCAGCTCCCTGTCGACCTATTTCCTGACCTCCTGGGGCCCCTTGATCCTCGAAGACATGGGCTTCGGCGCGGACCGCGCCGCCTGGCTGAGCGCCGGAAACTCCCTCTGCGGCGCCATCGGCGGTCTCGCCATCATGGGCTTCACCGACAACAAGGGCTCCATCAGCGTCGCCGTCATGCCGGCCATCGCCGCGCCGCTGCTGCTCATCGCGGGACTGGCCCCCATGGGCCTCGGGGTTTTCCTGGTGCTGAGCCTGATTCTGTCGCTGTTCCTGGGTGGCGGCCACTACGCCATCCAGAGCATCATCGGGACCTTCTATCCCAGCACCCTGCGCGCCAACGGCTCGGGCTGGGCCGGCTCCGTCGCCAAGATCGGCTCGATCCTGGGCCCTCTGATCGGCGGCCTGGTGCTCTCAACCAACCTGCCGCTGCGCAACACCTACGCCCTGCTGGCCGTCTGTCCGGCGGTCTTCGGCGTCTGCGTGCTGTCCATCGGCCTGATCGACCGCAAGATGCGCCGGACGGCGAGCGTCGCCGCCGAGGGCTCTGAAACCGCCACCGCCGTCGCGGCTGAGTAGACCTTCTCCTCCCCAATGAAATGGGGGAGGAGAGGCTGGCGTTTCAGGGAGGCGGCGCGATCGGCAACCTGACCCTCGCCAGCAGGCCGCCGCCCTCGGGGGATTCCAGCTCGACGTCGCCGCCGTGGGCGCGGGCGATGGAGCGGGCGACGGAGAGGCCGAGGCCCACGCCGCCGTCGTCGAGCGTCCTGGCCGCGTTGGCGCGGTAGAAGGGCTGGAACACCCGCGCCAGTTCGGCGGGCGGGAGGCCCGGGCCCTCGTCGCGGATTTCAATCAGCGCTTCGCCATCGGTCCGCGACAGGGAAATCCGGGCGGTCCGGCCGTACTTCAGCGCGTTGTCCACCAGGTTGGTCAGCATCCGCTGCAGCGCGAGGCCGTCGCCGTCGATCTGGAGGGGACAGGCCTTGACGATCTCGATGTCGCCGCCGGGCAGGGCCGCGTCGTCGACCACGCATTCGACGATGGAGAGCAGGTCCAGCCGCTCGCGCCGGCCAGGCTCGCCCGCCTGGCGGATGAAGGCCAGCACCGAACCGATCATCCGCTCCATCTGCTCGACGTCCGACAGAACCTGGACCTTCAGCTCTTCGGGGGCGCGCTCCATCCGGTAGCGGATCCGCGCCAGGGGCGTGCGCAGGTCGTGCGAGACGGCGCCGACCATGGCCGTGCGATCCTCGACGTAGCGGCGGATGCGCGCCTGCATGTCGTTGAAGGCCTGGGCCGCCGCCCCGATCTCGGCAGGGCCGGACACGGGCATGGGCGGGGAGCCCGGAGCGCGGCCGAGCGCCTGGGCGGCCCTGGCGAAGCCGTGGATGGGCGCGACGATCCTGCGGGCGAACAGGAAAGACGCCGGCGCCACGATCAGCAGGCAACCGAACAGCCACAGCGCCATGCGCTCGTGCCAGGCCTGCATGAACGGCATGTGCGGCGAACGCACCAGGATCCAGCGTCCGTCAGGCCGCCTGAGCGCCGCGTCGAAGCCGCCGACGATGAATCCGCCGGCCATCCGCATCGCCCCGGGCGGGCCGTGCGTGACGATCAGGGTCTGCTGAATATGCAGACCATCGCCCCTCATCATGGGCATGGGCGGCGGCGGCTGAGATGGCCCGAAGATGGCCAAGGGGGGCCTTTGCAGCGCCAGATGGAACAGCCTTGGACCGCTCTGCTCATCGAGACGTACGTCCGAATCCGGGGCGCCAAGCAGGGCGGCGAGCAGATGGATGTTTCGGCCGGGCGCGGCCGGGCGCGCGGGCGGGGCGGGCGGAGCGTCGACCACCGACCGGACCAGGCGGGGTCCGAAGCGGACCTCCAGGGATCCGCCCTTAAGCGCGGCGGCGACTTCCGTCAGTTCGTAGAACGGTTCCGGCGGCGGCGGTGTCAGCACCACCAGCGCCAGGCTCATGACCTGGGCGGCGATCAGGCTGGCCATCAGGAGCAGGCCGATCTGGACCGCGACGGGCAGTCCCCGGAGCCTGGGCCGGCTCATGATCGGGTGACCGGCGCGTCGAACATGTAGCCTGCGCCGCGATAGGTCTTGATGATCTCGCCGGCGCTGAAGGCGTGCAGCTTGCGCCGGAGGCGGCTGATCTGGACATCGATCGCGCGATCGAAGACATCCGAGTCCTCGCCCCTCGCCGCGTCGAGCAGCTGGTCGCGGGGCAGGACGCGCTGGGGATGTTCCAGGAAGGCGCGCAGCAGCGAATATTCTCCCGCCGTGAGCAGGATGCCCGCGCCGTTGGGCGCGCGCAGGTGCCGCCTTACGGTGTCGAGCACGAAGCCCAGGAAGTGGTAGGCCGCGCCGCGTCTGGGACCGCCGCCCCGAACCTCTTCCTGGCGGCGCAGGACGGCCTTGATCCGCGCCATCAGTTCGCGGGGGCTGGAGGACTTGGGCAGGTAGTCGTCGGCGCCCAGTTCCAGGCCGAGGATCCGGTCGACCTCTTCGCCCATGGCGCTCAGCATGATGATCGCTGGCCCGCCGGAGGCGGACAGCCGGCGGCAGATCGAAAGGCCGTCCTCGCCCGGCAGCATCAGATCGAGCACCACCAGGTCGATCGGATCCTCGGCCAGGGCCTGTTCCATCTCCACCGCGTCAGCGGCGGTGCGGACGATGAAGCCATGGTTCGAGAGATAGCGGCCGACCTCAGCGCGCAGTTCGGCGTCGTCGTCGACCACCAGGATGTGGCGCGGCGCGAGCGAGGGGTTCGTGGAGGACATGATCCCGTTGTCGTCTGCGGCTGTGATCAGGCGATCTCAGCATCGTCATAATTCGCCGGCGGGGCCAAGCCCGCCGGCGATCACATGGGCCCGGCTCAATGCGCCGGCGGCGGGGGCGGCGGGCCCTCCTGGTGCATCATGAACTGGACGACGCCATCATGTCCGCCCATCGGACCTCCCATCCCGGCCATTCCCATGCCGCCCATGCCCATGCCGCCCATCATGTGGTGCAGGCGCATCAGGGCGTCGAAGGTCTTCTGCTGGTCAGGCCCCAGCACGACATAGAAGGCCAGGATCGCGGCCTTGTGACGATCGGCCTGGGCCCTGGCCTCGGCCTCCTGCTGGTCGTGCAGGGCCAGCATCTGAGGGGTGGTCAGATCGGCCGGCGGCGGGGCGGCGTCATGGCCGCCGGGCATGCCGGGCGGCCCGCCCTTGGGATGCAGGGTCTCGACCAGCGCATTGAAAGCGGCCTCCTGGTCGGGCCGGATGCGCAGGATCGTCTTGATATCGGCCAGCATGCGCTCGTGGCCGCCCATCATGGTGTGCATCATGACCATATGCCCGCCCATGGGCATGGGCATGGGGCCCGGATGGTCCTGGGCCTGGACGACGGCGGCCCCGGCGAGGAGCGATGCGCCAACTGCCGCCGCCAATAGAAGTTTCGCTCTCATCGAAGGAGTTCCTGTTGGTTTCCAATGACGGATCATCCCACGGCCGGGGTCCTGGGGAATGACCTGGCGCAAGTCGCTCCTGAAACACGGCTGCAACATTCGCCGGCCGGCGTGTGGCCTGGCGGTGCTTGTCCCCGGCGTGGGCGGTGTCCATAAGCGGGCCACGCCAGCATCCGATTCGACCTTGGGGGGTTCGTGAGCGAGATCGCCGTCTTCACCGGCAGGGCCCACCCCGAGCTCGCGGCGGAAATCTGCGCCGAGCTGCAGGTCCCGCTGTCGCCGTCGCAGGTGCACCGCTTCGCCAACGACTGCCTGGAGGTCCAGCTCGAGGCCAATTGCCGCGAGCGGGACGTGTTCCTGATCCAGCCCCTGTCGCCGCCGGTCCAGGAGCATCTGGTCGAGCTGTTCCTGATGCTGGACGCGGCGCGCGGCGCCTCGGCCTGGCGCACCACGGTGGTGATGCCCCACTACGCCTACGCCCGCTCCGACAAGAAGGACGCGCCCCGAATCTCCATCGGCGGGCGGCTGGTCGCGGACCTGATGGTCGCCGCCGGCGCCAACCGCGTCCTGACCATGACCCTGCATTCGCCGCAGGTGCACGGCTTCTTCAGCGTGCCGGTGGACCACCTGCACGCGCTCAACGAACTGGCCGGCCACTTCCAGCAGTACGACCTGTCCAACGCCGTGGTGGTGGCGCCCGACCTCGGGGCCGCCAAACAGGCGGCGGCCTTCGCGCGGCGCCTGGGCACGCCGGTCGCGGCGGCGGCGAAGCAACGGTTCCCCGACGACCGGGTCGAGATCAGCGCCATCATCGGCGAGGTGGCGGGACGTGACGTGATCGTCCTCGACGACGAAATCGCCAAAGGCTCGACGGTGATCGAGCTTCTGGCGCGCCTGCGCGAGCACGGCGTGCGCTCGGTGCGCATCGCCTGCACCCACGGCCTGTTCTCATCCGGCGCCCTGGAGCGGCTGGAGGCCCAGCCAGACGTGCTGGAGATCGTCTGCACCAACACCGTGCCCCTGCCCGTGGAAAAACGCACGGCCAAGCTCAAGGTGCTGTCGGTCGCCCCGGCCCTGGCCGAAGCCATCCGCCGCATCCACAACGGCGAGTCGGTCAGCACGCTTTTCCACGACTAGACCCGGTCGGGTCTAGGCCTTGACGAACGGCAGGCTCGAGGTCGGTTTGCCGGTGAGCTGCAAGAGGGCGCTGGCGATGATCGGCGCGATCAGGGGCGTGCCCGGCTCGCCCACGCCGGAGGGCGGGTTGGCCGAGGGGAGGATGAAGGTCTCCACCGTGGGGGCCTCGTCCATGCGCAGCACCCGGTAGGTGTCGAAGTTGCGCTGCTCGACCACCCCGTCCTTCAGGGTGATCTGGCCCCAGAGCGCGGCCGAGAGGCCGTAGCAGACCCCGCCTTCCATCTGGGCCCGGATCTGGTCGGGCGTCACCGCCACGCCGCAGTCCACCGCGCAGATCACCTTGCCCACCCTGGGCTCGCCGTCCTTGACGGTGACGTCGGCGATCTGGGCCACCACCGTGCCGAAGCATTCGAACACGGCGATCGCGCGCACCCAGCCGGCCGGGGCCGGCTTGCCCCAATCCGACTTGGCGAGGGCGAGATCCAGCACCGCCAGGTGGCGGTCGGCCTTGGCGCGCCTGAACATCTCACGCTGGTACTCGGCCGGATCCTTGCCGGCCTTGTGGGCCAGCTGGTCGATGGTGTGCTCCATCACCATGCCGGTGTGGGTCGCGCCCACGGAACGCCAGAACGACGAGGGCACGGGCGATGAGCCGGCGAACACCAGGGTGTCGGTGATCGGCGTGGCCTTCAGATAGGGCGAGCCCAGCACGCCCTCGACCGTGGCGCCGTCGAACTTGGAGCCGGGGAAGCTGAAGATCGGCTGGCTCACGACACGGGGGCGCCAGGCCGTCGGATAGCCCTCGGCGTCGGTCTTCACCGCCACCGCGTGATGCACCAGCGGCCGGAACTTGCCGCCGGTCATATCGTCCTCCCGGGTCCAGACCAGCTTGACCGGCCGGCCGGCCAGGGCCGGGGCCTTGGCGGCGGCCGCCCGCGCGATTTCGGCGTTCTCCACCACATAGTCGCCCGAGGGCGTGCCGCGGCGGCCGAACGAGCCCCCCGCGAACAGGGTCTCGATCTCGATGGACTCCGGCGCGACGCCCAGGGCCTGGCCGACGGCGGCCTGGTCCCAGCCCTGGGCCTGACAGCCGTAAGTGAGCTTTATCTTGCCGTCCTTGATCAGCACCGAGCAGTTCATCGGTTCCATGGAGGCGTGGGCCAGGAACGGGAAGTCGTAGGTCGCCTCGAGCAGGTCGCCCCCGAAGGCGCCGGCCGCATCGCCGTGGTTGTCGAAGGGTACGCCGCCCTTGCCGGCGGCGACCTGGGCCTTGAAGTCGGCCAGGATCTGGTCCGAGCCGCGCTTTTCGGCCTGGGAATCGTCCCAGGTCACCTTCAGGGCGTCGCGGCCCTTCTTTGCGGCGTAGGTGGTGTCGGCGAGCACGGCCACGCCCGAGGGGACCTGCACCACCTCGACCACGCCCTTGACCTTGCGGGCCTCGCTATCGTCGAACCCCGAGACCTTGCCGCCAAACCGGGGTGAATGGGCGACCATGGCCACCAGCAGGCCGGGAGTCTGGATGTCCTGGGTGTAGCGCGCCTTGCCGGTGGTCTTGTCCGCCGTGTCCTTGCGGCGCACGCGGTCGGAGGCGACGAGCGTGAAGCTCTTCGGATCCTTCAGGGCCGGCGCCTGGGGCGGGGGCATCCTGGCCGCGTCGGAGATCAGGGCGGCGAAGCGGGCCGACTTGCCGGTGCGCGCATGGCTGACGACGCCGTCCTTGACGGTGATCTCACCCGCCGGGACGGCCCACTTGGCGGCGGCGGCCTGGACGAACATGGCGCGGGCGGCGGCGCCGGCCGTACGCATCTGGGTGTAGGAATTGGCGATGGCGCTGGAGCCGCCGGTGCCCTGCATGCGCAGGAACAGGTTGGCGTAGAGCTTGGCGTTGGCGGGCGCGTGCACGACCCGGACCTGGGTCCAGTCGGCGTCGAGCTCTTCGGCCACCAGGGCGGCGACGCCCACGTGGTTGCCCTGGCCCATTTCCAGATGCTTGTTGACCACCGTCACCGCGCCGTCCGGATCAAAGCGCACGAAGGCTCCAAAGGGGCCGGCGTCGGTCGGGGCGGCTCCCTCGGCGGAAGCCTCCAGCGGTCCGACCAGCAGGGAGCCGCCGACGAGGGCGGCGCCGATCAGGAAGCTGCGGCGATCGGTCCGGAGAGTCTTGAAGGGAGCGTTCATAGGTCCTGGCTCCCTTATGCCGTCGCCACGCCGGCGGCGTGCTTGATCGCCGCGCGGATGCGCTGGTAGGTCCCGCAGCGGCAGATGTTCCCGCGCATGGCGGCGTCGATGTCCGCGTCGGTGGGTTTGGGCGTGGCGGCCAGGAGGGCCACGGCGGACATGATCTGGCCGGACTGGCAGTAGCCGCATTGGGGAACGTCCGCCGCCTGCCAGGCGGCCTGGACGGGATGGGCGCCGCCGAGGCCCTCGCTGGTGGTGATTTTCATCCCCTCTACGGCCGACACCGGCGTGACGCAGGAACGGGTCGCCTGTCCGTTGATATGGACGGTGCAGGCGCCGCACTGGGCCATGCCGCAGCCGAATTTGGTTCCGGTCAGATGAAGCTCGTCGCGGATTACCCAGAGCAGCGGCGTGTCTGGGTCCGACTGGGCCGTCACCGTCCGGCCATTGACTTCAAATCTGGTCGCCATGCCCTTACGTCCCTGCTGCTGGTCGCTGGCCCGGCGCCGAGTCTAGCGGGGCGGCGGCGCGCGGCGCCAGTGAAATAAGGCGGCCGGGACCGAAATTGTGCGGCGCCGAAGGAGGCAAACTACACCAAGTCTAAACCCAGAGTCGGCTAGATCGACCCTCTATGACCTCGGTGACCCGCAAGTTCCTGCTCAGCGTCGGCCTGATGACTGCGGGGGTCACCACCTTTGCGGTGGTCGCGGCGTTCATCGTATTCCAGCAGGATCTGGAGAAACGCGAGGTCGTCCACCTGCAGGATTACGTGGGTGAGCGGGTCGCCAACGAAGAGCGGCGCTTCTCAGACCTCATGGACGTGCACAGGGCCGCCGGCGACGCTTTGAGGGCGCTCGCGGCCGACCTCACGCCAGCCACGGCGTCGCGTCTGTTCGACGAGGAATACCCGCTCCAGCCGGACGGCACGCGCCGTAGTCGCGACAGGGCCTTTGACGGCTTCGTCCAGCCGGACGGCGACCGGGTCTATGGCATGGGCGCCTTCATTTCGCGCGGCCGGGAGGTGAGCGCGCGCGACAAGGCGCTGCTTGTGGCCGCCTTCGATGTCGTTGGCCACACGGGGGAAATCCTCCGCCAGGACTACGACAATTTCTACTTCTTCACGCCGGACAGCCGGCTGGTGATGTTCGCCCCGGACCGGCCCGACAAGCTCATCTATTATCGGCGCACCGCGCCCGCCGACATGGACGTCAGCCACGAGCAGATGATCCGGCTCACCGAGCCGGCCGCCAATCCCAGACGCCTCACGCGCTGCACCTCGCTACAGCGGCTCCTGCAGGACAATCACGGCGAACGGCTGGCCACGGCCTGCGTCACGCCGGTCGACGTGAACGGCGTGCACGTCGGCGCTTTCGGGTCTTCCATCGTGCTGACCAGCTATTTCATGCAGGCGATCAACCGCGCCCTGCCCGGCGCCTCCAACCTGATCGTGAGCGGCGAGGGCGACCTGATCGCCTATCCCGGATTCGCCACGCCCGGGCGCGTCACGGAGGCCGCGCTGGCGCGCTACGAACGCACGCTCGGCCTGGCGGCGCTGACGGCCAAGATCCGCAAGACGGGCATGCGCCATGGCGTGGTGATCAGCCCCGACGGGCGCCAGATCGTGGCCTACGGCGTGCTGGACGGTCCGGAGTGGTATTTCCTGGTCACCTACCCTCGATCGGCCTTGATGTGGTCGGCGGCCCGCTCGGCCTCCTGGGTGCTGCTGATCGGAATGCTCGCCGGCCTCATGGAAACCGCCCTGGTGGTGTTGATGGCCCGCAGGACCGTGGCCCAACCCCTGCGGCGGTTGGTGGACTACGCCGAGGCGGCGACGCCGGGGCGCGTCCCCGAACCCCTGGTGGCGTCCCTGGAACGACGGGGCGACGAGATCGGCCTTCTGGCCCGCGCCTTCCAGGCCGCCCAGGCCCGCGGCGATGAAGTCCTGGAATCCCTGGAGCATCGGGTGCGCGAACGCACGGCCGAACTCGAGCTGGCCAACCAGGAGAAATCCCGGTTCCTGGCCAACATGAGCCACGAACTGCGCACCCCCCTCAATGGCGTGGTGGCCGTGTCGGAGGTGCTGGCCCGGGAACAGACCTCGAGCCGAAACCGTGAACTGGCCGAACTGATCGTGTCGTCCGGACGACTTCTGGAACGGGTGCTGAGCGACATCCTCGACTTCTCCAAGATCGAGGCGGGCCAGATGCGGCTGGAAATGGGCGAGTTCGATCTCGAACAGCTGACATCGCGCATCGCGGAGCTGCACCGCGCCTCCGCCGAGGCCAAGGATCTCTATTTCAACTGGTCGGTGCAGCCCGAAGCGGCCGGCGTCTACCGCGGCGACTCCGTGCGCCTGACCCAGATCCTGTCCAACCTGCTCAGCAATGCGGCGAAGTTCACCGACACCGGCGGGATCGCCCTGACGGTCGCTGGCGTGGATGGCCGTCTCGAATTCAGCGTGCGCGACAGCGGCATCGGCTTCGATGACGAGACGCGTCAGCGCCTGTTCCGGCGTTTCGAGCAGGCGGACACGTCGATCACGCGCCGCTTTGGCGGCACCGGCCTGGGGCTGGCGATCTGCCAGTCGCTGGCGCAGCTGATGGGCGGCGCGATCCGGGTGGAGTCCGAGCCGGGGCGCGGATCGACCTTCACGGTCAGCCTGCGGCTCGAACGGGTGTCCGACCCGGTGTTCACGGCTGAGCAGGCCCCGGAGGAACAGGACGACATCGAAAGCGAGATCAGCATCCTGCTGGCCGAGGACCATCCGGCCAATCAGCGCGTCGTGCAGCTGCTGCTGGAACCCTTCGGCGTGCGCCTGGCGATCGCCGGCGACGGCCAGGACGCCCTGGACCGCCTGATGCTGGAACGCTTCGACGTGGTGTTGATGGACATGCAGATGCCGATGATGGACGGCCTGACCGCAACCGCCGCCCTGCGACGGCACGAGGAAGAGACGGGCGCGCCCCGCACGCCGGTGATCATGCTCACGGCCAACGCCCTGGACGAACACGTCAAGGCCGGCCTGGACGCGGGCGCGGACCGGCACCTGTCCAAGCCCATCCGCGCCGACGCCCTGATCGGCGCCATCCAGGACGTCCTGTCCGCGCGCGAAACCGCCTTCAACGCGCCCGCCGAAGGCGCCGCCTGAGGCCTATTCGCCCTTGAACGAGGGTTTACGCTTCTCATTGAAGGCGCGGACGCCCTCGATGCGGTCGTGGGTGGGGAAGAGCCGGTAGTACTGCTCCAGCTCCATGGCCATGGCGTCGCCCAGGGGCCGGTCCGCGCCCGCGCCGACGGCCCGTTTGACGGCCTGGACCGCCAGGGGCGCGTTGGCGGCGATGCGGCATGCGGTTTCCACCGCGTCGTCCAAAACACGGTCCCCTGCGCAGACGCGGTTGGCCACGCCCCAGTCCAGCGCCTCGGCGGCGGAGAACGGCCGACCGGTCATGATCACTTCCTTGGCGCGCCGCGCGCCGGCGCCGCGCGTCAGGGTCTGGGTGGCGCCGAGGCCCGGCATGATGCCGAGGGTCACTTCGGTCAGGGCGAAACGCGCGCCCTCGGCCGCATAGATGAAGTCGCAGAGCAGGGCGATCTCGCAGCCGCCGCCGAAGGCCGCGCCGTTGACCGCCGCGATCACCGGCATGGGCGCGGCCAGGATCGCGTGCCCCATGGCCTCGAACACCTCGTGCTGCGCCGACCACGCCTCATCCGTCATGCCGTCGCGTTCCTTGAGGTCCGCGCCCGCGCAGAAGGCGCGCGCGCCCGCGCCGGTCAGCACGATGCAACGCTCGTCCCGCAACCCAAGGAAGGCGAGCGTCAGCTCCATGGCCATCCTGGTGTTGAAGGCGTTGGCGGCCTCGGGCCGGTTCAGCGTCACCAGGGTCACGCCGGCGGCCGGCGCCGCGACGGTGATAGTCTCGTAGGATGAGATCATGAGAACTCCGCCCGAAGGGCTTCAGTGTGCTGGCCGAGCGCCGGCGAGGGGCCGGGCGCGACGGCTTCGCCGGACACGCGCGCAGGCGCGGCGGGCATACGTGCTGGGCCGGTTGGGGTTTGCACCTCGACCCGGCGCAGCTGCGGGTGGGCCGAGAAGTCCTTCACGCTGTTCACCGATCCGAAGGCGATATTGGCCGTGCGCAGGCGGGCGATCACTGCGGACCGGGTCAGCGTCCGGAAGACGCCCGCGATGATGGCGTCCAGGGGACCTCGGTTGGCCACCCGAAGGCTGTTGCTGGTGAACCTCTGATCCGCGGCCATCGCTTCGTCGCCCAGGACGTCCCGGCACAGCGCCGCCCACTCCCGCTCGTTCTGCACCCCGAACACCACCTGCTCGCCAACCGAGGTGGGAAAGGCGCCATAGGGCGCGATCGAGGGATGGCTGAGGCCGACGCGGGCCGGCGCGCGGCCACCGTAGTCGTGGTGCAGCAGGGGCACCGTCATCCAGTCCGCCACGGCGTCGAACATGGAGACGGCGACCGCGCGTCCCTCTCCCGTGCGCTCACGTCCATAAAGCGCTTCCAGGATGGCCGCGTGGGCGGTCATGCCCGAAGCGATGTCGGCGATCGACACCCCCACCCGCCCCGGCGCGTCCGGCGTTCCGGTCACCGACGCCAGGCCCGTCTCGCACTGGATCAGCAGGTCATAGGCCTTCATCTCCCGGTAGGGGCCATCCTCGCCGTAGCCGGAGATGTCGCAGGCGATTAGGCGGGGATGGCGGACGCGCAGGTCTTGCGAGCCCAGGCCGGCGCGCGCGGCCGCGCCCGGCGCCAGGTTCTGCACGAACACGTCGGCGCGGGCGATCATCCGCTCCAGGAGGGCGGCGTCGACGGCGTCCTTGAGGTCCAGGACGACCGATTCCTTGCCCCGGTTGAGCCAGACGAAATATGAGCTCTCGCCGTGGACCACACGGTCATAGCCGCGCGCGAAATCCCCCTCGGCGCGCTCGACCTTGATCACCCGGGCGCCGGCGTCGGCCAGGCGGCAGGTGCAGAAGGGCGCCGCAACGGCCTGTTCCAGCGACACCACCAGGATCCCGTCCAGAGCGCCGGGCATGGTCAGAACGACTTGGGCAGGCCCAGCACGTGGGTCGCCACGTGGGACAGGATCAGGTTGGTGGAGATCGGCGCCGTCAGATAGAGCCGCGCCTCGCGGAACTTGCGTTCGATGTCGTACTCCTCGGCGAAGCCGAAGCCGCCGTGGGTCTGCAGGCAGGTGTCCGCCGCCGCCCAGGAGGCCTCCGAGGCCAGCATCTTGGCCATGTTGGCTTCCGTCCCGCAGGCCTGGCCGGAGTCGAACAGCGCCGCCGCCTTGTCCACCATCAGCTTGGCTGCTTCGAGCTGGACATGGGCCCGGGCGATTGGGAACTGCACGCCCTGGTTCTGGCCGATCGGCCGGCCGAACACCTCGCGCTCGCCGGCATAGGCCGAGGCCCGGTCGACGAAGAAGCGGCCATCGCCGATGCATTCGGACGCGATCAGGATCCGTTCGGCGTTCATGCCGTCCAGGATATAGCGGAACCCCCGGCCCTCCTCGCCGATCAGGTTGGCGGCGGGCACCTCCAGCTCGTCGAAGAACAACTCGGTGGTGGCGTGGTTCAGCATGGTGCGGACCGGCCGGATGGTCAGGCCGCGCCCCACCGCGTCGCGCAGGTCCACCAGCAGCACGCTCATTCCGTCCGAGGGCTTGGCCTCGTTGCGGGGCGCGGTCCGGCAGAGCAGCAGCAGAAGGTCGGAATGTTCGGCCCGGGAGATCCAGATCTTCTGGCCGCTGACCACATAGCGGTCGCCATCCCTGCGGGCGAAGGTCGTGATTCGCGTCGTGTCGGTGCCGCTCGTGGGCTCGGTGACGCCGAAGGCCTGCAGCCTGAGCTCGCCGGACGCGACGGCGGGCAGATAGAGCTGCTTTTGCGCCTCCGATCCGTGCCGCAGCACCGTGCCCATGGTGTACATCTGGGCGTGGCAAGCGGCGCCGTTGCCGCCCGAGCGGTGGATTTCCTCCAGCACCGCCGCGGCCGCCGACAAGGCCAGGCCCGCGCCGCCATAGGCCTCCGGGATCAGGATGGAGAGATAGCCCTCGTCCGTGAGCGCTTTGACGAATTCGGCGGGATAGGCGCGGTCGCGGTCGAGCGCGCGCCAATAGGTCCCCGGGAACCGCGCGCATAGACGGCGCACGCCCTGGCGAATGTCGTCATGATCGGGAGAGGCCGTCGCCTGCATGTTTCCCCTCGGCCGGCGTCGGGCGCCGGCGCCTGGATAGCTGTCCGGGCCGCCCCGGTCGATTCGTTTGGCTCGTTGCGTCGTCAATGACTTGCGTCGGCGATCCCAGCAGGCATGATCGCCGGGCGAGCCGGACCGTTGGAGAGTCCGCCCGCGGGAGGGCGTGGATGCGCAAAACGGCGTTTGTGGCGGGGGTGCTGGCGGTCCTGCTTGCGGCCGCACTGGATCCTGCCGCGGTCTCGGCCGCTCCACGTCATGGCCATCACGCCCGTAGCAGTGGCCATCACCGCCATCACGGGTCGCGGAGGTCCGCAGCCGGACGACGGACGCTCGCCACGTCGGGCTGGTCCCATGGCGGCGACTACAAGACCTCCTGGGACGAGTTCCAGGCCATGCGCGCGGCGGCGCATGGCGGGACGAAGATGAACTGGGGGACCCTGCCGGACTGGACGGGGCTGTGGACCCACGCCGACAACTTCAACTTCGACACCAACCAGAAGGGCGCCGAGCCCACCGCGGCCCTGACGCCCGAGTACAAGGCCCGGTTCGACCAGAATATCGCCAACATCAGGAAGGGCATCGAGTGGGATCCGCTGTCGGCCTGCCTGCCCGCCGGCTACCCTCGCTGGCTCCTCGAGCCCTTCCTGCGCGAGTACGTGGTGCGGCCGGAAGAGACCTGGCTGATGCTGGAGCAGAACGCCGAGATCCGGCGCGTCTACACCGACGGCCGCGCGCATGTGCCCGACGACGAGGCCTATCCCACCTGGGAGGGCGACTCGATCGGCTTCTGGGACGGCGACACCCTGGTGATCCACACCCAGAACCTGAGGGGCGGCCAGTACCAGCGGCTCCAGCCGGAATATTCCGACCAGGCCACGACCGTGGAGCGAATGCGCAGGATCGGTCCCGACCTCATCGAGGACATCATCGACGTCTACGACCCCCTGGCGCTGACCAGGCCTTGGCACGTTCGCCACACCTACCGGCGGGTGACGACCCCGAACCTGCGGATCAACCACTGGTCCTGTGAAGAGAACAACAACGTGGTCAAGACCGACAACGGCTCCAGCACCTTCGTTCTGCCCGGCGAGAAGGCCTACAAGGACCCCAACGCCATCAGCAAAGGCCCAGCCGCGCCTTCAGGAGAGCACTAGATGCGTAAGTTCGCCGCCGCCGCCGCCATTGCGGTCCTGGGCCTGAGCGCCGCGCCGACGCTGGCGCACCACTCCTTCGCCATGTTCGACCGCAGCAAAGAAGTCGCCATCACCGGCACCATCAAGGACTTCCAGTACACCAACCCCCACTCCTGGCTGATCGTCGTGGTCCCCGGCGCCGACGGCCAATCGGTGGAGTGGGGCTTCGAGTCCGAAGGGCCCAGCACCCTGCTGCAGAACGGCGTCAAGAAAAGCTCGCTGCCCTCAGGCGAGAAGGTGACCGTGCACGCCTTCCCAATGCGCGACGGCCGCCCGGCCGGGTCATTGATCTCGATCACCAAGGCCGACGGCTCGGTCGTCCGCTTTGGCGGCAAGGGCCCCCCGCCCGTGGGCCTCACCCTGCCGGGGAGCAACTAGGGACGGAATCTGACAGCGGTCGCCGGGTTGTTCACCGGCTGTCGCGATCCTCACGGATCAGGTCCACCGGCTCTCCCACTATGCTCCCTTCGGTCTCGCCCCGAAGGCGGTCGGCGTGGGTTCGAAACCGGCCGCATGAAGTCAGCTCGTGCAAGATGATCGCGCTCGTGGCGGCGACGTTCAGGGAGTCCCAGCCGGGCGCCATCGGGATGGTCAGGGTGCGGGCGCGCCGCAGAAGGTCATCGGCGAGGCCCGGCCCCTCCGCGCCCAGCAGGAGCGCCGCGCGGTCAGGGCGAACGAGGCCCGCCACAGGCTCTGCGCCGGCTGGGCTCAAGGCGAGGGCGGTGAACCCGGCGCGGTCGATGAGCGCCAGGGGGTCCTCTCCGGCAGGCAACCGCGCGAACGGGACCTTCAGCGCCGCCCCCACCGATACGCGGATGGCCTTGCGGTAGAGCGGGTCGCAGCAGGCGGCGTCGAACAGCACCGCGTCCACGCCGAAGGCGGCGGCGTTACGAAAGAGGCCGCCCATGTTGTCGTGGTTGGCGATGCCGAACAGGACCAGCGCGACGGCGTGTGGCCCCAGCCCCCGTAGCAGCGCTTCGGCGTCCGGTTCCGGCGGGCGAAGACCATGGGCGAGGATTCCCCGGTGGATGGGGAAGCCCACGATCGCGTCCATCACCGCCTGGCTTGCGGCGTAGACGGGGATCTCGGCCGGCAGGGTCCCGATCAGGGGGGCGAGGTGGTCCAGGCGCTTTTCGGCGATCAGCAGCGAGGCCGGGCGGCAACGGCTGTGAGGACCTAGCAGCACGTTCAAGACCACTTCCCCCTCGGCGATGAACCCGCCCTGGCGCCCGACCAGGTCGCGCTCACGCACCTGGCGGTAGGCGGCGATCCGCGGGTCGTCGGGATCGGTGATGGGGACGATCGAACGCAAGCTACCCCGGGATCATCCAGGCCATCAGGTGCTGCTGGGCGGCGACGAGCAGGCCGAGGAGCAGGGTGAGGGCGATGCTGTGCTTGAAGGTGCGGGCCAGCACCTTGCCTTCCTGGCCCTTCAGCGCGGTGGTCGAAACGCCGGTGGAGATATTCTGCGGCGAGATCATCTTGCCCATGACGCCCCCCGAGGAATTGGCGGCGGCGAACAGGACAGGGTTCAGGTGCAGCTGGCGGGCGGCCACTACCTGCAGGCTGCCGAACAGGGCGTTGCCGGACGTGTCGCTGCCGGACAGGAACACCGCCGCCCAGCCCAGGAACACCGACACCAGCGGGAACAGCACGCCCACCGAGGCGACGCCAAGGCCAAGCGTGTAGTTCATTCCCGAATAGTTCATCAGATAGGCCAGGGCGACGATGGCCGTGACGGTCAGGACCGCCAGCCGCATCTGCCGCCAGGCGCCGGCCGCCGCCGCCGCGAAACCCTTGGGCCCGCATCCGACCAGCACGGCCGTGATCGCCGCCGCCGCCAGGATGGCGGTGCCGGTGGCCAGGGGCTGGAAGGTCCAGACCGCCGCATAGGGCTTCTTGTAGAGGGTGATGAACACCTGGTTGTCGAGGCCCGGCCACGGGACCTTCACCTGGCCGATCAGGCTGAACTTCATCACGGTCCACACGATCACCACCGCCGAGACCACGACCCAAGGCAACCAGCCCTGCCAGAGGGGCGCGGGCTTGCCCGGCCGCTGCAGCGCGGCCTCGGGCGCCTGGGTCTTCAGGGCGTAGGCGGGATCGGGCTTGGGCTTCCAGACGGCGAGGAAGGCCGTGGTCAGGATGAGCGACGCCAACGACGACAGAACGTCGGTCAGGACGTAGCCGAGATAGTTCGACACGGCGAACTGGGTGACGGCGAAGCTGCCCCCGGCCACCAGCAGGGCCGGCCACAGGGCCTTGATCGAGCGTATGCCGCCGTAGACCCCGATCACGTAGAAGGGCAGCAGGAGGGCGAAGAACGGCAACTGGCGGCCGATCATGGCGCCCAGGACAGTGTCTGGCAGGCCCGTCACGGCCGCGAGGGTGGTGACCGGCGCGCCAAGCGCCCCGAAGGCCACGGGCGCGGTGTTGAAGATCAGGGTGAAGGTCAGGGCCTCCAGGGGTTCGAACCCGGTCATGATCAGGAGCGCGCTGGTGATGGCCACGGGCGTGCCGAACCCCGCGACCCCTTCGAGCAGGGCGCCGAAGCAGAAGCCGATCACCACCAGCACGATGCGCCGGTCGTTGGGCAGGTGCTTGATCACCCAGCCCCGGAACGCCTCGAACCGACCGGAATTCACTGAAATATTGAACAGCGTCAGGGCGTTGAACACGATCCACATGATCGGCCACAGGGCGAAGACGGCGCCCGCCGCCATGCTGTCCAACGCCAGCAGGGGCGGCAGCTTCCAGACCTCGATGGCCAGGGCGGCCCCGACCAGGAGTCCGGCGATTGACGCCTCCCAGGCCGGGCGACGGATCACCCCCATCAGCACCAGCACCGTTGCGATCGGCGCCGACGCCACCAGGAAGGATTGCAAGAGGTCGCCCGCTACGGGCGTCAACAGCTGTTCGAACAAGGCTTGCCCCCCGACATGAAAGCTCTAACGCTGAACCTTGCCTCATTGTGATCATCTGCGACGGGCCATGGCGAACGAAACTTTGCGGACGGCCGGCTTCGTCGCCGGCCTCCGCTTCGAAGACATCCCCACCGCCGTCATCGCCCGCGCCAAGGCCCTGACGCTGGACCTGCTGGGCAGCGCCGTGCGGGCGCGGGCGGAGGCGGAGTCCACCTCCTCGATCCTGGCGGCGCTGGAGGAGCTCGGCCTCGCCGGCCAAGGCCCGGCTTCGGTGATGGGCGATGAGCGCGGCTACACCCCGCCGATCGCGGCCCTGCTCAACGGGGCGCTCGGCCACTCGCTGGACTTCGACGACACGCACGCGGCCAGCTCCCTTCACCCGTCCGCTCCGGTGGTCCCAGCGGCCCTGGCGGCGGGCGAACTGGTCGGCGCGGATGGCCGCACAGTGCTGACCGCCATCGTGGCGGGCTATGAGGTCTGCTGCCGCCTGGGCCTGGCGCTGGATCCCACCGCCCACTACGCCCGCGGCTTCCATCCCACGGCGACGGCCGGGACCTTCGGCGCGGCGGCCGCGGCGGCCAGGGTGCTGGGCCTGGACACGGGTCAGGTCGTCTCGGCCTTCGGCGTCGCCGGCAGCCAGGCGGCGGGTTCGCTGCAATTCCTGACCAACGGCGCCTGGAACAAGCGCTGGCAGGTGGGGGCGGCGGCCATGAACGGGCTGGTCGCGGCCACCCTGGCGAAGAACGGCTTCGTCGGCGCGACGCAGGCCATCGAGGGCGTTCACGGCCTCCTCGTCGGCTATACCGACGGCGCGCGCCCCGAACGGGTCACGGCGGACCTGGGCGAGCACTGGGAGACGCTGAAGGTCGCGGTGAAGCCCTATCCCAGCTGCCGCTACACCCACGCGGCCCTGGACGGGCTGATCGCGCTGCGCGCCGAGCACGGCTTCAACGCCCACGACGTCCAGGCCGTGGAGATCGGCCTGCATCGCAACGGCATCGTTCTGACCGCAGAGCCGATCGACGCAAAGCGGCGGCCGCGCAACGTCGTCGAGGGGCAGTTCTCCATGCCCTTCACCGCCGCCGTGGCGCTCGACCAGGGAAGCTTTGGATGGGACGACTACGCCCGCCTGGGCGAGCCGGCCATCGACGCCCTGTGCGACCGGATCGCCGTGCGCCAGGACGACGGGGTGGAGGCGGCCAGTCCCCACCCCTTCGGCGCCAGGGTGCGCGTGAGCCTGACCGATGGCCGGTCCTACGAGCGCGCGATCCCCGACCCGTCGGGCGAGCCCGAGAGCTTCCCGGCCCCGGCGTCCCTGCGCCGCAAGTTCCTGGTCCTGGCCGAACCCGTGCTGGGCCTCCGCGCGGCGCGGTTCGCCGACGCGATCCTGGAGCTCGAGCGGTTCGGGACGATCTCGGACGCCATCGTCCTGGGCCGAAGCCGGCCCGACGAGGTCGAGAGCGCGCGGGCATGACCGCCCTTTCCGGAGAATTCTCGTTCACCCGGCTGGAGAAGGTGATCTTCGGCCCCGGCAAGATCGCCGAGATCGGCGCCGAGCTGGAGCGACGCGGCGTCCGGCGCGCCGTCGTGGTGACCGGCAAGTCGCTGGGGGCCTCACCGCTCCTCGCCAGGGTGACCGGCGCGATGGGCTCAAGGTGCGCCGGCGTGTTCGCGGGCGCGGCCCAGCATGCGCCGTCCGCCACGGTGCGGGCCCTGACGGCGGAACTTCGGCGTCTGGACGCCGACGCCGTGGTCAGTTTCGGCGGCGGCAGCCCCATCGACAGCGCCAAGGTGGCGGCGGCGTCGATCATGAACGGCCGGGACATGATCGCCGAGGCCGGCGAGCTGAAACTGTCATCAGCGTTCGGCGCGGCGCCCGAGGGCCCCGAGGTGATCCATATCGCCGTGCCGACGACCCTGTCGGCGGGGGAGTACACGCCGGCCGGCGGCGTCACCGACGAGGCGTCGCGCATCAAGCGCGGGGTGCTCGATCCCCGGCTCCAGCCCAAGATCGTGATCAACGACCCGGAACTGACGATCGAGACGCCCGACTGGCTGTGGGCCGCCACCGGCATGCGCGCCTTGGACCATGCGGTGGAGGCGGCCTATTCCCAGCGCCATCAGCCCTTCGTCGACGCCCTGGCGACCAAGGCGATCCGGCTGCTCAGCGATCACCTGCCCGCTTCTATGGCGGCAGCCGGCGGCGACACCGTCGAGCATCGCGGCCAGTGCCAGATCGCCGCCTGGTGCTCGCTGTTCGGCGGGTTCAACACCGGGCTGGGCGTGTCCCACGCGCTCGGGCACCAGATCGGCCCCATGTGGGACGTGCCCCACGGCGTCACCTCCTGCATCACCCTGCCCCACGCCATGCGGTTCATGGCCGTCGCCGCGCCGGAGCGGTTCGGCCCCATCGCCGAGGGGCTTGGGCTGGGCTTCGACACGTCCGATCCAGCAAGGAGCGCCCTGGCCTGCGCCGAGCGCGTCGGCGGATTTGTCGCCGGCCTTCCCGTCCCCCGCACCCTCAAGGCGGTCGGAGTCGGTCACAACGAGATCCGCGCCGTCGCCGAGGCGGTGCGTCACGAGATCGAGCTGTTCGGCGTCATCGGCCGTCCGGTCACCCTGGAGGAGGTCGCGAGCCTGCTGGACGCCGCCTGGTCGGGTGCGCCTTGGACGGCCTAGGCGGATCCGTGACCTGGCCGAAAGACGACATCAAGGCCTTGCGGGCGCGCGCCGAGGCGTCGCCCGGCCGCGTCAAGCTATGGAACCGTCTTGCCCGCGCGCTGGCGGCGGCGGGTGACGACGCCGGCGCCCAGTGCGCCTGGGACCGGGCGATCGCGGCGGACGGCGATCACGCCGAGGCCCACGCCGCCCTGGCTGAGCTGCTGACCAGCGCCGGGCGCCTTGACGACGCCATCGCTCACCTGCGCACGGCGACGGAATCCATACCTCTGGACCTGGGCGTGCGGGCTCGACTGGCCGAGCTGCTGGAGGCGGCGCGGGACGCCGCCGGCGCCGCGACCGCCCACCGGACCGCCGGGATCGTCGCGGCGGAGCTGGAGGCGCGCAGCCATCTGAACAGCATGGGGTTCACGCCCGACAATCACCTGGCGCCCTATCAGTACGGCGACCGCTTCGGCCGGGCGATCGCGCGCCTGCGGCAAGGCGAGACGGAGGCGGCCGCGACGCTGTTCCAGGACCTGGCTGGGCGTCACCCCCAGCACGCCGCCGCGTGGGTAGGCCTGCGCGCCGCCCGGGATGCGGCGGGGTCCGGGGGCGGGGCGGCGACGGTCTCTGACGATTGGGCGCGGGCCGCGCCGGGGGACGACGCGACGCGGTCGCTGGCCATGAACCGTCCGCTGAGCGCGAGCGGACTCCCGTTCGATCCCCGCGAGCGTTTCCCCCTGGCCCGCAAGGAAGACGTCCTGCCCCGCTTCGCTGCCTCGGCTGAGCTGCAGGCAGAGGGGCCGGGCTATCTGGTGCTCGACCCGGGCGGGGAGCTGATCGCGCGCGATACCGTGATCCGCCTCGAGCCGGACGGACGCGACGACATCCCGGTCAGGACCCGGACGACCGAGTCCTTTGTCGTGGCGCTGAACGGAGCGGCCGTTGTCGGCCGCGGCGCGGTGATCGGTCAGGACGGCGTGGTCCTGCGCGATCTGCTGAAGAACGACCTGGACAAGATCGACGCCCGTATCGAAGGCGACGAGCTGACCTTCGATCGCGACCGGTTCCTGGATGGGGCCTGCGATGTCCGGTATTTCGAGACGCCGGCCCTGTTGATGGCCGGACCGACGGACCTGAGTTTCGGGGACTGGATCACCAACTTCCCGCCGCGCCTGGCCCTGGCCGCCGCGGCCGGACTGGACTGCCCGATCCTGGTGAGCCGAAGGCTGCCCGCGAAATTCATAGAGATGCTGCTGGCCCTGGGCGTGGATCGCCGGCGGCTGCTGTTCCACAATCCCGACGGCGTCTCGATCCTCCCGAGGCTCTACGTCCCGTCCTGGCCGTTGCCGGACCGCGCGCGTCCGATGAAGGGCCTGTTCGACGTCTACACGCCCCTGGCCGCCGCCGCGGCGGCGGTCGGCGACGCCAGGATCTATCTGTCCAGACGCGGCGTCGGCGCCCGGGCGATGCGGAACGAGGACGAGGTCCGCGCCCTGTTCGCGAGCAGGGGATTCCGGATCCTCCACCCCGAGGCGCTCGATCTGGCGGGCACGCTGGAGGCCTTCGCCGGCGCGACCTGCGTGGCCGGTCCCTATGGGTCGGCGTTCCGCAACATGGTGTTCTGCGCCATGCCGCCCGCCGCCTTCGAGATCATGCCGCCCTATCCGGACAGCTTCCTGCCCGGCGTCGCCATCTGGCAGGCGATGCTTGGGGTCAAGTTCGCCTATGTCCGCGGAGCGAAGGCCGGACGCGGCGGCGAGTCCTCCGCCAACCTCGCGGCGTGGAGCGCGCCGATCGAGGTCCTGGCGCCGGCGCTCGACCGGTTCCTGGCCCTGATCGGGGCGGACGGCGCGGCGTCCATCGCCTCGCCGATCGACGACAAGATCTTCGAGCTGCGTGTCCGCGCCGAGATCCCGCCCCAAAAGTGCAAGCCCTGGAAGCGGCTGGCGGCCGCGCTCCTCGCCGATGAGGATCTCGTGGGGGCCGGGGACGCCTGGCGGCGCGCCCTGGCGCTCGATCCGCATGACGCGGAGGCCCAGCAGGGACTCGGGCGCGTGGCGTACCGGACCGGCCGGCTGGAGGACGCCATCACGCACTTTGGCGCGGCGGCCCATGTCCGGCCAGGCGACGTCACGCCCCGCATCCTCCTTGCGCGCACCTACGAGCGGGCCGCGAACCCGGAGGCCGCCGCCAGGGCGTGGGCTGTCGTGCTGGAGCTGGATCCCAGCCATGCCGAGGGGCGGGAACGCCTGGACGGTCTATTGCGGGCGTTGAAACACGGGAGCTCGAGACATGGCGGATGACTCAGCCCGGCCGGTCGTGCTGTTCGGCGTCGGGCCCTTCGCGAGCCTCGTGTGGTATTGCCTGACCCACGACAGCGCCCGTGACGTCGCCGGCTTCGCGGTCGATGCGGCGTTTCGGGACAGGGACGAACTGCATGGCCTGCCCGTGGTCGACTTCGAGACCGTCGAGCATCGGTTTCCCACGAACTCCCACAGCATGCTGGTCTCGATCAGCGCCCAGCAGGCCAACACCTTGCGCCGCGACCGCTACCTGCAGGCCAAGGCCAAGGGCTACGGGTTCGCGACCTATGTGTCTTCGCGCGCCGTGGTCTGGCCCGACCTGGAGATCGGGGAGAACGGGATCATTTTCGAAGGCGCGATCGTGCAGCCCTTCGCCCGGATCGGCGTGAACACGATCATCCGCAGCGGGTGCCACATCTCCCACCATGTGACGGTCGCCGACCATTGCTTCCTGGCGCCCCAGGCGTGCCTGGCCGGAAGCGTTCACGTGGGCGAGCGGTGCTTCATCGGTGTGAACGCCACCGTGCGTGACGGCGTGCGGTTGGGCGAAGGCGGCTTCATCGCCGCCGGCGCCGTGGTCACCAAGGACACCGAGCCGGACGGGCTGTACATGGGCACGCCCGCGCGCCTCTCGCGGCGGACCTAGGGGCCTTCGGGTCAGGCGGCGTTCAGCGCCGCGCGAGCTGGACGCCGGCGAGGACGAGGCTGAGGGCGGCGAGGGCCGCCGCCGCGTAACAGCCGGGACAATGCACAACGAGGCCAAGGCCGTGAGCCGAACAGATCGGCCCGGACGCGGCCTGCGCCGCCAGCCGCGGCGCCATGGCCGCGAGCCACAGTGCGAGCGCCCCGATCAACGACAGCAGCGACAGCGCGCCCGGCGCGATCGGCGTCAGGGCGGCGGACTTTGCTCGGATTCGCATCGACCGGCTCCCATCATCGGCGACGCGCCGTGGTTGAATAGGACTTTGCCGCGTCCTACCGTGATGTCCTTGAGCTGGATCAAAGCGGGCCCACCGTAGTTCCGGCATCAGCCCGTCCAGGACACGGCCCCCGGGCCGCGCCTGATTTCAGCGTTGGCCAGGTCCTCCCCGAGAGGGACGGCTGGAGCGGGGGCTATCGATGAACGAAATCGCTTCGAACGAAGACAAGACGCCGTTCGACCTCGCGGTCGCGGCGGTCCTGCTCGGCGCTGGCCTCCTGGCGTCCATCCTGGCGGCGGCCTTCACCCAGGACCCTTTGTTCCGCGGGCAGGCCTATATCTTCGTCGCGGGCTTCGCCCTGGCCCTGGCCGTGGCCACCATACGGCTCTCCGCCGGAGACTACCGGCCAGCGGCCGACACGTACGCGGACAACGTGATCCGCGCGGGCGTCATCGCCACCATGTTCTGGGGCGCGGTCGGCATGCTGGTGGGCGTGGTCATCGCCAGCCAGCTCTCCTGGCCCGACCTGTTCTATTTCCCGAGCGCGGGCTGGCTTAATTTCGGCCGCCTGCGGCCGCTGCACACGTCCGGGGTGATCTTCGCCTTTGGCGGCAACGCTCTCATCTGCACGTCGTTCTGGGTCGTCCAGCGCACCTGCAAGGCGCGCCTCTGGGGCGGCGTGCTGCCCTGGTTCGTGTTCTGGGGCTACCAGCTGTTCATCGTCCTGGCGGCGACCGGCTACCTGATGGGGATCACCCAGTCCAAGGAGTACGCCGAGCCGGAATGGTTCGTGGACATCTGGCTGACCCTGGTCTGGGTCGCCTATCTGCTGGTCTTCCTGGGCACCATCTGGAAGCGCAGGGAACAGCACATCTACGTGGCCAACTGGTTCTACCTGTCCTTCATCGTGACCATCGCGGTGCTGCACCTGGTGAACAACGCCGCCGTGCCGGTGTCGCTGCTGTCGTCCAAGAGCTATTCGGCCTACGCCGGGGTCCAGGACGCCCTGATCCAGTGGTGGTACGGCCACAACGCCGTCGGCTTCTTCCTGACCGCCGGCTTCCTGGGCATGATGTACTACTTCGTGCCCAAGCGGGCCGAGCGGCCGATCTATTCCTACCGCCTGTCCATCGTCCACTTCTGGGCGCTGATCTTCATCTACATCTGGGCGGGCCCGCAC
>FTHA01000906.1_pt1 | contig 79983 bp, 74 predicted proteins | sample 1640771 | NCBI WGS metagenome assembly FTHA01 (sample SAMEA3914789, study PRJEB12502) | metagenome | biome: forest; material: soil | place: Canada | collected 2011-07-03 | depth 0.3 m | reverse complement strand
TTCTTCTTCGCCGCCCCCAACCTGAAGTCCCTGCTCATTGTCGGCCCCATGGCCGCCGCCGGCCCCCTCATCGCCCTGGCGTCGATGCCAGGTGAGCGGTCGCTGGCGACAGCGGCGTCCGGCGCCCTGGCCCTGGCCATGGCGCTGTGCCTCGTCCTGAACCGGATCCTGAGACGCCAGTTCGCTCTCGCCGCGGAGCGTGAGGCGCTGATCGCCGAGAACGCCGCCTCCCTCGGCCAGGCCGAACGCCTGGCGAAATCCAAGACCCAGATCCTCGCCACCCTGTCGCAGGAAATCCGCACCGGCCTGACCGGCGTGACCCACGTGCTGTCCGCAGCCTCCGGCGCCTCGGGCCGGGCCCAGCCCAGCCGCGAACAGCTGGCGACGGCCCTGAGCGCGGCGCAGGAACTGCTGGACGTGCTGGACGCGACCCTGGACACCGAGATCGCCGGCTCCGGCCGGCTCAGCCTCTCCAGCCAACCTTTCGATCCGGCGAGGCTGGCCCGCGGCACGGTGCTCGCGATGCGCTCCAAGGCCTCGGCCAAGGGCCTGGAGCTCAGCATCCACGTCGACGACGGCGTCACCGGCTCAGGTCTCGGCGACGCTGTCCGGGTCCGCCAGATCCTGTCCAACCTGATCGGTAACGCCGTCAAGTTCACCGCCCGCGGTCGCGTGGAGGTCCGCATTCAGCGCTGCGGCGCCGACAAGGTGCGCTTCGAGGTGGCCGACACCGGCCCGGGTCTCAGCCCGGACGAACTGGAGCGCGCGTTCGAGCCGTTCTGCCGCATCGACCGGGTGGGCCTTGGCCTGCCCGGCGCCGGGCTGGGATTGTCGCTCTCGCGCGAGCTTGCCCGCCTGATGGGCGGGGAGGTCCTGGCCGAAAGCGCCGTGGGGGTCGGCAGCCGGTTCTGGTTCGACCTGCCCTACGATCCTGCGGCCGCGCCCGCACCGGATCCAGATGACGCCGAGGCGACCCGCGACAGTACATCGCCCTCGCCTGGCCATAGCCTCCGCGTCCTGCTCGCCGAGGACGACGCCCTGCACGCGGCCATGCTTCGCGCGCTCCTCGAACAGCTCGGTCACCGGGTCGTGCAGGCCCACGACGGCCGCCGCGCGCTAGAACTCGCTGAAGTGTGCAATTTCGACCTGATCATCTTCAACGGCCGGCTGCCGCATCTGGCCGGTTCGGGCGCCGATCGTGAAATGGCCGCCCTGATCGGCGCGGCCGGCGGGGCGCCGCTCATCGCCGTGATCGGCGAGGACGGCGAGGACACGCCCGCCAGCGTGCTCGCCGGCGCCGACGAAGTGCTCAGGAAACCGGTTGCTGTTGGCGCGCTCGCACGGACCCTGTCCGCCGCCCTGGCCCCGTCGCGCAATCGCGCGCTGCGCGAGGGCCTCGCCGTCGGCGGCGCCTGAAGCGCGATGGCCTAACGTTTCAGTCGTGCTCCAGCGCCTTAGCTGCGCTGGCCGCCCCGCCCGTCGCGCGCCTCGGTCAGGACCCGCAGCATGTCCGAGGAGAACAGCGAGCCGCCCAGATTGGACTGCCCGCCGCCTGCGTCTATGGGACCGCGCAGCATGAAGTCCACGAGAGCCCGCTCCTGCTCGACCATCGCCTGACGCCGTGCGGAGGCGTACTGGATGAACCCCTGGTCGCCCGAGGGTGCGATCATCGCCGGCCCGCTCGACGCGCCGCGGGTCAGATTGTCGTAGACCTCGGCCACGGTGGCGGGACGCCCTTCCCGGTAGAAGATCCCGCGATTGGCGGCGGCGGCGTCCGGGAACATGGCGGCGGCGCTGGAGCGCGGCGCGGACTGGTAGGCCTCGATCAGCCGCGCCGACCCCTGCGAGCCCAGCACGTGTGCGGCGTAGAGCTCTCCGGCGGTGGGATCGCGTCCCACCCTGCCGCGCAGATAGGAGGCATGATCGGACGCCAGTTCGCCGGCCATCAGGGATGAGGCATGGGCGTCGAGCTTGAGCTCCATGACCGCGCGGCGGGCCTCCGCGCCCTGGACGACAAACTTGCCGTCGGCGCCCTGGCTGATCAGGTCGGCGTAGCGGGCATAGCCGTACTTGGCGCCGTGGCGCTTGAGCGTCGACAGCCAGGTCTGGTCCACGAACTGGAACAGGCCGGCCGCCGAGGACGTGTGGGCCTTGGCGTTGGGGTTGTAGCCGCTCTCGCGCTTGGCGGCGCCCAGGAGGAATCCGAAATCCACGCCGGTGGCGTCCGAGGCGCGCTGGATGGCGGCTTCGACGACTCCGCGGATCGACTGGACGGTCATGGGACGACCATGGCCCCTTATGGTTAATCAGTCCTGAACGCACAGCGATTTCTTTGACGAATCATACAATTCGTCAAGCTTGGCTGGATATTTACAGATGACATTTTTGATGAGATCATATCTTCCCAGAAGCCGCAAGATCCATGAGGGATCAACAATGGTTATCCGGCCAGACGGAGCAGGCGGATATTCAATCAGTAGCCTGCTATACACTTCCGCTCATCGGCCCCACCTGACGAGACCTGGCGCCATCGCGCTGTCCGGCGCCCTCGCACTGCACGTCGCGGCGCTCGCCTATCTGTACGGCCAGCACTTCACGCCCCCCTTGGCGGACGCGACGCCGCCGGACCCGCCCGCCTTCCAGGTCCACATCGCGCGCCTCGATCCCCCCGCGCCGGCCGACAAGCCCGCGCCCCATGTCGATGTGCACGTGCCCGCGCAGGGACCGGTCACCGTGCAGGAGCCTCTGCCGATTCCGCTTCAGCCGCAGGCGCCCGTCCTGACCCACGGCGACACGACGCTCGCGGCGGCGACGACGACGGCGAGCGACAACCCGCCACCGGCGGCGCGCGTGATCCGCGATCCCAACTGGCTGAGCCTGCCCACCGCCAACCAGCTCGCCGACGCCTATCCGCAGCGGGCCCTGCAGCTGAACCGCACTGGCGATGCTGTGCTCGACTGCGCGGTGACGTCCGCTGGCGCGCTCACCGCCTGCACGGTCGCGTCGGAATCGCCGGCCAACCTCGGCTTCGGCGCCGCAGCCCTGAAACTGGCGAAGCGGTTCCGCATGAGTCCAAGGACCGAGGACGGCAAGCCGGTGGACGGCGCGAGCGTGCGGATCCCGATCCGCTTCGCCCTGAACGGCTAGTCCTCGAACCTCAGAGGATCGAAGCGGCCGGCAGGCGCGCCCGCCAGCGCCTCGGCGACTTTGCGCGAGATCATGGGCGCCAGCAGCCAGCCGTTGCGCCGCGCGCCCAGGGCCAGGATCACGCCCGGACGGCTGCTCGCCCCAACCATGGGCAGGCCATCCGGCGTCGCGGCCCGCACTCCGGCCGCGCCGACCAGCGCCGCGCCCGCCATTTCCGGGAAGAGGCTCCCGGCCGCCGCCCTGAAACGCGCGATCACCTCGGGGTCGACCTCAAGGTCCGCGCGGCCGACTTCCATGGTCGCGCCAACCGCGGCGCCGGACGCGGCGGGAGCGAGATAGACGCCGGGACCCCGCACGATCGGCCCGCCACGCGCAACGGAGGCGGCCGAACGGGCGATCTGGCCCTTGATGGGCGTGAGGCGCGCCAGTTCGAGCGGCCCCTCGCCCCGCGCCATGGGTCCAAGGCCCGTGGCCAGCACGACGGCGTCCGCGCCCAGCCGGGTTCCATCGGACAGAATGGCCCCGCCGGCGTCCATGGACCGGAGGGACGCCTCGACAAAACGCCCGCCCGCGGCGAGAAACGCCCGGCGCATCGCGCTCAGCATGACCACGGGATCGAGGCGCCAGTCCTCCGGGCAGTGGATCGCCCCCGCCGGGGCCTGCAGGCCTGGGCAGAGGCGCTCGACCTCGCCGCCGCCCAGCTGGACCGCGTCAGCGCCGGCCGCGCGCAGGCGCTCCAGCATGCGGTCCTGCGACGGTGCGTCATCCACCCACAGGGCGCCGGAGCGATCGATCCAGGCGCCGAAGGGCTCGAGCCCGGCGATGAAGGCGGGCCACTCGTCACGCGCCGCCCGCAGCATCGGGAAGGCGTCCACGCCGAGATCGTCCAGCACCGTTTCGAACGCCGGCGCCAGCATGCCCGCCGCCACGCCAGAGGCGTTGCCGGCGATGGGCGATGGATCGACCTGCACGACCGGGATGCCGGCCGACTGCAGGCGCCACGCCACGGCCGCGCCGATGGCGCCGGCGCCCGCAACCACGACACTGGGTCCCGATGACGTGTTCACCGGCGACGGCGCGTCGGCGCTATAGGGTAAGTCAGGCGGTTCCGCGATCCGTGCGGCGTCGGGTCTGGTCCCAACCCGAGCAGAACGCCTGGGCGGCGCTGCTTTGCTGGAAGGTCAGAACCTTGACCTCCATGTCCTGGAGCGGATCGGACCGGATCATCAGAAAGGGCGCATCGCTGTCGGCGGCGCATTGCTCGGCCTCGAACGTCCGGCTTTCCATGAACCTGGATAGAAAGACGCCGAACAGCTGGGCCTCTTCGCCCGCCCTGACTGGGAACTCGACCACGACTTCGCTCAAGACCCGCACCCTTCAGCTCGACCGCCCGCAGAGCGAACGCACGACCACCGCCGTGGCTCCGAATATTGTGCAAGCGCGAAAAGCCGCCTTCAACGAAGTCGAGGCTAATGCGTCCGCCATCCTGCGTCAAAGCCTGTGCGGGCCTGGGTCCTAAAAGGGCACAAACCGCCTGGGCTTTGATCTTCTTGGGTGTGTGCACGTGCGAAAACGGGCCAAAGCCGACGTTCAAGGGTGGTACCGTCTCCCCGGATCGAACGGGGGACCTCCAGAGCCACAATCTGGCGCTCTAACCAACTGAGCTAAGACGGCGCAACGCGAGCGAGGGTTCTAGTCGTCCGCCCCTTGCCGATCAAGCGGCCCTTGTACGAAGCCAGCGCGCGACCGCCCAGGCGTGGCAATCGTGGCGGAGTCGCCGCAGCGCAAGGTCCGGCGCCATCCACACCAGCTCGTGGTCATCCTCGATCTTGAGGGCATCTTTAGCACCCAGCACTTCAATCTCGAACAACGCCGCGCGGATGTCGAACGCCTGTCCCTCGGTGTTGCGCGCGAACTGGTCGGCCCGGCCAAGCAGACCGCCGGCGCGCACGATCAGCCCCGTCTCCTCGCCGAACTCGCGCACCACCGCCTGGGCGTCGGTCTCGCCAGGATCCACGCCGCCGCCCGGAAGGTCGAACCAGGGCTCGAAGCCGGGCTTCGTCACCCTGACGAGGGCGATCTCGCCGTCCCGCGGCGCCACGCCGAACGCGGAGGGCCGGTCCCTATAGGCCACGCCGGCTTCGGCGGTCCCGAACTGCAGGGGCGCCGCGGCGGTCAGGTTCAGTCCTCGCCGACGAAGTTCGGATAGGGATCGACCTTGCCGGCCTCGACGTCCGCCGGAAGGATCGCCGGATAGCCCACATTCATCGTGGCGCTGGCCCGCCAGGCGTCGACGACCATGTCCCTCAGCATCGAGGCGCCGGCGGCCAGCCTTGCGGCGGCGAACTCCCGGCCGCGCGCATCGCCGTGCCTGAAACCGCCGGCCTTCTCCAGGGCGTAGAACGGCTCGACGGTCGCGACCGTGTCGGCGAGATAACGGCCTGTGTGCTGGGCGATGGCGCAGGCGCAGTCCCGGTAAGGGGTCAGGTGGGTGCGCACCTGTTCGGCGTCGAGGTAGCTGTGGATGAAGGCGCCCTCGAAGGGCGCGTGGACCCGCTCGGTGGTGTAGCCCCTGGGGTTGGGGAAATCGCCCCAGCCGTTGAAGTGGATGCTGACGTGCATGGGCTGGCTGGCGTCGCCCACGAAGTGGGACCAGTAGCCGAGGTCACGCACGGCGAGCTGCTCATGCAGCCGGCGGTCCCGGGCGAACCAGTCCCGCTCGGCGGCGGTCTTGCCGTGGGTCTCGCCCCAGCCGTCCACACGCCAGTAGGCGAAGTCCTTGACCAGCTGCTGCCAGCCTTCCTGGATGCTGTAGGGCAGAAAACCCTCCAGGTAACCGTCGCTGCCCGCCGCCCTCTGGGCCGCGTCGTAGGCGGCCCGCGTGGGCGGCAGGTTGGTCACCGCCGCGCCGGCGCGGATGCGCCCCTGGTCGTCCAGGTCGATAAAGTGTCCGGGATTGAGGTCCGCGTCGTGCGGATCGCCCGTCCCTTTCGACCGGTCCGGCTCGCGGGCGAGTTCGCCGATCTGGGCGACGACCGCGGGGTCGCGGAGGAAGGCGGGGATCTCGTCCGGCAGGGCCGCGGCGCCCACGACCCCGATCAGCCTGTGCCCGGTCGCGCCCCAGGCCAGGGCGTGGCCGGCGACGGCCGCCATGCCCATCGCCGCCAGGATCGGCGCGGCCAGACGGACCACATCAACCGCCCTGCTTTGGTAAGACATTCAACCGCCTAGTCAGATATCTTCAGCTCACCTTCGAGCCGGGCGATCCAGGCCCGCACCGCCGGATAGTCGCCAAGCTCGAAGCCGCCTTCGTGCGCCCACCGCGTGTAGGCGACAAGGGAGATATCGGCCAGGGACAATCGATCCGCGACAAGATAGCCGGCGGAGCTGGACGCCAGCCCCGCCTCCAGGCGCCTCAGCGCGTCCTCGCCCCGCGCCACCAGCCGAGGATCCAGCTCGTCGCGCGGCTTGCCCAGGAAGACCATCTGGAAGCGGGCGCCCGCGATGGTCGGCTCATGGCTGTACTGTTCCCAGAACAGCCACTCCAGCATCCGGGCGCGCGCATAGGCGTCGGCCGGCACCAGGTCCGAGCCCTCGGCGAGGTGCAGGATGATGGCGTTGGACTGGGCGAGCGGCCGGCCGTCTTCCAGCACCACCGTCGGGACCTGGCCGGCGGGGTTGATCGCGAGGAACTCCGGCGTGCGGGTGGCGCCGCTCATGACGTCGACCTCCCGCCACTGATACGGCCGGCCCAGCCTCTGGGCGGTCCATTTGACCTTCAGGCAGTTCCCGGAGCGGCTGTCGCCGTGGATGATCAGGGCCATGAGCCGAGCCATACGCGCGTGACCCAACCCCTTGCAAAGCAAGCCCCGTCACAACCTCGGCGAACAGGCTTCACAACCGCCCTGCGTCAGTCCGCTGGGTTGTGTTTCTGTACGAACGCCACGGCCGACTGGAGCATCTGCACCCTGGTGGATTCATCGCTCAGCCAGTGATCCTGGCCGGGCAGCTCGATGAACTCGACGGTCTTCTGAGCCGCGGTCAGGGCGCTGGCCATCCGGCGGCTCTGGTCGATCGGCACCACGGTGTCGTCCTTGCCGTGAATCAGCAGGATGGGGGCGTCGGCCTCCTTGGCGTGGTGGCTCGGGGAGATCGCGTCCAGGCTCGGCGCGTCCTTGGCGACGCCGCGGATCGCGACCTTCCAGTTGCGGACGGTGGCGTTGTCGCCCTCCCCGCTCCGGTCCACGTCCCAGCTGCGCAGGGCCCACATGTCCGACACCCCCGCATAGGAGACCGCGCACCGGTAGAGGCCGTGCTGCAGCGTCACCCCGGCGAGGGCGGCGTAGCCCCCGTAGCTCGCGCCCACGACGCAGGCCCTCTTGGGATCGATGACGCCGTCCTTGGCCAGTGCGGCGACGCCGTCGGCGACGTCGCTGAGCATTTTGCGGCCCCATTCGCCGTAGCCGGCGCGCTCGAACGCCGTCCCATATCCCGAGGAGCCACGGAAATTGGGCTGCAGGACCGCGTAGCCCCGCGACGCGAACGCCTGCGCCCACCAGTCGAAGCCGACCTCATCGTGGAAGTCCATCGGCCCGCCGTGCGGCATCACCACCAGGGGCAGCCCCTTTTCCGCGCGCCCCGGCGGCAAAGTCAGGACGCCCTGGAGCGCTGTGCCGTCCGCGGCCTTGTAGTCATACCACCGCGTATCGCCGGTCTGGTCGGACGGGACATCCGGTCGCTCCTGTCCCAGCGGCGCCGCGGAGCGCTTGGGGATGTCGACGAACCAGAAAGTCCCGGAGTCGTCGCCCCCGTCCGTTTCCATGATGATCGAGTCGAAGCTCGGGTCGTAGCTGACCAGCCGTGTGCGGTACTTGGGAAAGGCCTTGAAGGCGCCCTTCAGCTTGGCCTGGCGAACAGGATCGAACAGAACCGCCCCGGCGCGGTCGTCCGTCAGGGCGCCGAGGAACAGCCCCGTGGTGCGGTCGAAGATATAGGAGTTGCCGAAGGTGTCGTCCGACGGGATGGATACGTCGGCCAGAAGTTCTTCCGACTTGCCGTCCGCGAATGTGATCTCCTCAAGGCGGCCCGTATCGCCTGTCGCGTCCAGAATGAGCGCCGTTCCGGGCGCGCGGCCCTGGCCGAGCAGCGAAACGTCCCCGAGCGGATCGCGTCGAAGCGCCGCCAGCTTGCCGCTGACGCCCGCGCCTGTCAGCAGCCGCCACTCACCGGACCGCTGATCGTAGTCGGTATGAGCGAGGACCGTTCCGTCCGACGCGACCAGCCAGCGCCGGAGCGAGTCCGATCCGTGGACGACCAGCTTCACCTGGCCGGTCTCGAGGTCGACCCGATAGAGGTCCGGGTAGGTATGGGTGAGAACGTCTTCGCCGCCCATGGTGTGTTCGAAGGTCACGCCGCCGAAATATCCGTACCAGCGTCCATCGACCTTCGCCGTGCCGTAGAGCCCGAATACGGCGTCCCTGGCGATCGCGCTCTTCTGATGGAAGACGCCAATGGCCTTGAACGTCTTGAGGTCCAGCACCTGGGAGCTGTCGATCTCCCACCTCGATCCGGCGAAATCCGGACCCAGATCGTAGGTCGCCGACGTGGTGATGATCAGAAAATCGTCGCCGGCCCAGGTCAGGCTGCGAAGCTTGGCCTTGCCGAGGCTGACCGTCGCCAGGAGGGACTTTCCGACGTCCTGCAGGACGATCCGCCGCTCTCCCGCGACCGGCGTGACGAAGGCGGCGCGCGTTCCGGATGGCGACAGGCTGATCTGATCAACCGCTGGCGCGCGGCTGTAGGCCTCCAGCGGCGGTGGAGCCGCGACGGCGGGCGTGGAAGCGCCGAGCGCCAACGCCAGCAACAGACAAGGCAGGACTTTGAACATGGCCATCCCCCGCCGCCAGCAAAGCCAGTCGGCGGGGTGGCGTCAAGCCGATCTTCAGGGCAGGGTTGAGGCGGCGCAGCGCTGCGCCGCCTCAACTCTCACTTCACGCCCAGCTTCTCCTGCAGGTCGCTGGAGCTGGTGGTGTACTGGAAATGCAGCTTCCGCTCCGGATAGATGTAGCGGAAGGCCTGCTGGGCCATCAGCGCCACCTCGTGGAAGCCGGAGAGGATCAGCTTCAGCTTGCCCGGGTAGTGGTTGATGTCGCCCACCGCGAAGATCCCCGGCGTCGAGGTCTCGAACTTCTCGGTATCCACCGGGATCAGGTTCTCGTGGAGGTTCAGGCCGAACTCGGCCACCGGCCCGAGCTTCATGGTCAGGCCGAAGAACGGCAGGAAGGCGTCGGCCTGGATGCTGCTCTTGACGCCGGCGTTGTCCTCGATGACCACGCTGTCCAGAACCCCATCCTCGCCCTTCAGCTCCAGCGCCTGGCCGAGCAGGAAGTCCATCTTGCGGCCTTCCACCAGAGCCTTCATCTGGGCGACGGAGTGGGGCGCGGCGCGGAAGCCGTCCCGGCGGTGGATCAAGGTCACGTGCGCGGCGATCGGCTGCAGGTTCAGCACCCAGTCCAGGGCGGAGTCGCCGCCACCGGAAATCACGATGTGCTTGTCCCGGAACGCCTCCATCTTGCGCACGGCGTAGTGCACGCCGACGCCGGGGCCCTTGTCCTCGAAGAGTTCGAGCCCCTGGACGCGGGGCTTCTTGGGCTGGAACGAGCCCCCGCCGGCGGCGATCAGCACCACAGGCGCCTCGATGGTGGTCCCCTGGTCGGTGGTCAGGCGCCACTTGCCGTCAGGCGTCTTGGAGAGCGCGCTGGCCATCTCATTGAAATGGAACGTCGGGGCGAACGGCGCGATCTGCTCGATCAGCCGGTCGGTGAGCTCCTGGCCCGTGATGATCGGATAGCCAGGGATGTCGTAGATGGGCTTCTCGGGATAAAGCTCGGCGCACTGGCCGCCCGGGCGGTCCAGGATATCCACCAGATGGGCCTTGATATCGAGCAGACCGAGCTCGAACACCGCGAACAGGCCGATGGGGCCCGCGCCGACGATGATCACATCCGTGGAATGGGCCGCGCCGGCCTCAGCCGTGGCGAACGCGCGAAAGTTCATATCATTCATGGCCTTCTCAGGCGCTCCTTACAGGTGAACTTGGATCAGGGCGGCTAGATATCGCCGCCGAGTTCGACAGACGATGACGCCGCGCGCGGGGTATGTATGCCGCATTCCGATTTTTCGGAACCCGCCCAGCGTCCGGAACGCACATCGTCGCCCTCCGCTGGCTGGGTGCAGGGCCAGCATCCGACCGATGGATAACCGAAGGCCACGAGCGGATGCGGCGGCAGGTCGTGTTCGGCGATATAGGCGTCCAGTTCCGCCTTGCCCCAGTTGGCCAGCGGATTGAACTTCACCTTGCCCTCGGTCGGCTCGACCACCTTCAGTCGCAGGCGGTCGCCGCCGTGGAAACGCTTGCGGCCGGTGATCCAGGCGTCGAAGTCGCCCAGCGCCTGGTCCAGGGGGACGACCTTGCGGATGTGGCAGCAGGCGTTGGTGTCGGTCTTCCACAGGTCCTGGTTCGGATCGTGAACCGCGACATCCTGATAGAGGGGACGCAGGTCACGCACGTCGGTCAGGCCGAGTTTGGCGGCCAGGGCCTTGCGATAGTCGAGCGTCTGTCCAAACAGCATGCCGGTGTCCAGGAACAGCACCGGAATATTCGGATCGATCTGCGCCGCCATGTGCAGCAGCACCGCCGACTCCGCCCCGAAGGACGAGACCAGGGCGAGGCGACCGCCGAACTGCCTGACGGCCTCGCGCAGGATGGCCTGAGGCTCCGCGTCGCGCAGCCGCGCGTCCAGCGCGCGGACGTCGACGTGGTCGTTGGCTGGGCCGCCTGACGGGGCCAACTGGTCCAACGGCATGCTCATCACCCCGTCCCCCGTTCGACGAACGCCGGCGCGCGATGATCGGCGGCGCGCTGGTAGACATGGCGATAGCGGCCGGCGCCGGCGGCCCAGGCGTCGGGGTCGGACCCGTCGGCCGGAACAAAGGCGTCGAAACCGCAGCGGGTCATGTGCAGGGCCTGCTCGCGCAGCACTTCGCCCACGGCGCGCACCTCGCCGGCATAGGCGTAACGCTCCCGCAGCAGGCGGGCGGCGGTGTAGGCGCGCCCGTCGCGGTACTTGGGAATGGCCAGGGCCACCACGGCGATCCGCGGAAGGTCGTAGGCGAGATCCTCGACCGCCTGATCCGGCTCCAGGCGCACGCCGACCGCGCGGCCGGACAGCAGCTGCTCGCCCTCGGCCATGAAGCGCTTGAGCGACACGATCACGTCGCCGGCGGGGACGGCCTCATCATCCGTTACGGTGGTGAAGGGGTCTTCGGCCCAGGCGTAGGCGGCGCCGGTCAGCCTAATGAGCTTCGGCATAGACAGCCTCCTTGAAGGGATGCGGGCCGACGCGGCGCAGGGTGTCGAGGAACCGCTCGCCGTCATTGCGCTGGCGCAAATAGGCGTCGACCAGCGCCTCCACCGCGTCCGGGACAGCGGCGGCCGACAGGCCCGGCCCCAGGATCTGGGAGAGGCTGGCGTCCTCGGCGCCCGAGCCGCCGAGGGAGAGCTGATAGAATTCCTCGCCCTTCTTATCGACGCCAAGGATGCCGATGTGGCCCAGGTGATGGTGGCCGCAGGCGTTGATGCAGCCGGAGATCTTGATCTTCAGCTCGCCGATGGCCTCGGCGCGATCCTGGTCGGTGAAGCGCTCCGCGATCGCCAGGGCGACGGGAATGGCGCGGGCATTGGCGAGCGAGCAGTAGTCCAGCCCTGGGCAGGCGATGATGTCGGACACCAGGCCGATGTTGGCCGTGGCCAGGCCGATCGCCTTCAAGCCCGCGTAAAGCGCCGGCACGTCGTCCAGCCGCACATGCGGCAGCACCAGGTTCTGCTCGTGCGTCACCCGGATGTCGCCCTGGCCAAAGCGGTCGGCGAGATCGGCGATGGCCTCCATCTGCTCGGAGGAGCAGTCCCCCGGCGTTTCGCCCGGCGCCTTCAGGGAGATGTCGACGATGGTGTAGCCGGACTGCCTGTGGGCGTGCAGGTTGTTGCGGACGAAGCTCCTCAGGCCGCGGTCGGCCGCCTTGGCCGCCTCAAGAGCGGTGGAGGTCGCCGGCAGGGTCTCGAACGCCACCTTGGCGAAGGAGGCGCGTATGCGGTCGACCTCGGCGTGGGGCACATCGGGGGCCGAGCCGATCTTGGCCCATTCCTCCTCGACCTGGCGGGTGAATTCCTCGGCGCCCAGGCTGGCGACCAGGATCTTGATCCGCGCCTTGTGCAGGTTATCCCGGCGGCCCTGGCGGTTGTAGATCCGCATGATGGCTTCCAGGTAGGAGAACAGCCGCTCGGCCGGCAGGAAGTCGCGGACAGTGACGGCCAGGTAGGGCGTGCGCCCCTGCCCGCCCCCGACCATCACCTCGAAGCCCAGTGTCCCGTCCGGGCCGTGCTTCACCTGCAGGGCGATGTCGTGCATCCGCAGCGCGGCGCGGTCCTTGGGCGCGGCGTTGACCGCGATCTTGAACTTGCGCGGCAGGTAGGAGAATTCCGGGTGCACCGACGACCACTGCCGGATCACCTCGGACCAGACCCGGGGATCGTCGATCTCGTCGGCCGTGGCGCCGGCATAGGGATCGGCGGTGACGTTGCGGATGCAGTTGCCGGAGGTCTGGATGGCGTGCATGTCCACGTCGGCCAGCTGGTCCATCAGGTCCGGCGCGTCCTTCAGCTTGATCCAGTGCAGCTGCAGGTTCGTCCGCGTCGTGAAGTGGCCATAGCCCTTGTCGTATACCCGCGCCACGTGGGCGAGGCGGCGCAGCTGCCGCGATGACATGGCGCCATAGGGAATGGCGATCCGCAGCATGTAGGCGTGCAGCTGCAGATAGAGGCCGTTCATCAGACGAAGCGGCTTGAACTGGTCCTCGCTGAGCTCGCCCGCGATGCGGCGCTCGCACTGGATGCGGAATTCGCGCGTTCGGTCGGCGAGGAATTCCCGGTCGATGGCGTCGTAAAGGTACATGTGAGCCTAGTGCCGCTTGATGAGCGAGAGCCGGCCGGAAGAGCGGGCGGCGCCTGAGGCGTGGGCCAGGGCGTCGATGTCCGCCCCGCCCTTGGCCTGCTTGCCATGCTGGGGATGGTTGGTGGGGCCGAGCGCGCGCACGCGTTCGCGGTAGCTGACGGGAACCGGCCCCGAGGGACCGTCCTGCAGGTCGACGAGATAGGGCGCGACCACGACGGTGGGCTGCGCCTCCGCCAGCGCCAGGGCCTGGGCGGCGGGATCGCCGTCGAACAGCTCGGCGTCCGCGAACTGCTCCACCCACCGGCCCTCGGACCAGAAGATGGCCTCGCCGGTCAGAAGATCGTTGGCGGTCAGGGCCTTCATGCGCGTCTCCGGGTCGCGAGCTCGACGAGGGTTTCCGTGTCGGCCAGCGCCGCGACCTCGCCGATGATCAGGATGGCCGGGCCGTCCAGCCCGTGGGTCCTCGTCCCGAGGTCAGCCAGGGTGGCGATCAGCCGCCGCTCATGCGGCAGGCTGGCGCTCTCGACCACGAGCACGGGCGTGGAGGGCTGCCGGCCCGCGTCGATCAGGCGCGCGGCGATGGCCGGCGCCGTTGACAGGCCCATGTAGACCACCACCGTATGGTTCGCCCGCGCCAGGGCGGCCCAGTCCAGGTCGGGCGCCTCTCCCGTGGCCGCATGGCCGGTGACGAAGGTGACGGCCTGGGCGAGGCCGCGGTGGGTCAGGGGTGCGCCGGCGGCGGCGCCCGCCGCGATCCCCGCGCTGACGCCGGGAACCACATGGCAGTCGACGCCGGCGGCGCGGCAGGCCAGGAGCTCCTCGCCCCCGCGGCCGAAGATGAAGGGATCGCCGCCCTTCAGGCGGACGACCTTCAGGCCCTCGCGGGCCAGGCCCACCAGCAGGGCGTTGATGCCGTCCTGGGGCAGGGTGTGGCGGGACTTGCGCTTGCCGACGTCGATGAGGCGGACGTCAGGGCCGGCGAGGTCGAGCACGGGCTGCGGGGTGAGGCGGTCGTGGACCACGACGTCGGCGCCCTGGAGCAGGCGCAGGGCCTTGATGGTCAGAAGATCGGGGTCGCCGGGGCCCGCGCCCACCAGCCAGACGCTTCCCCCACGTGTAGCGGCGGCCCCTGCGCCGTCGAGGACGACGAGGCGCCCGGCTCGCTTTCGAGACGGGGGGTGGCCGGCCATGGAGTTTAGGTCCTCTATACCTCGACCCGGATTGAGGACGGGGCGGACCCGAAGATCCGCCCCGCCGAGCCCGCCGCACAAAGGGCCGATATGGCGGAGGGCACTTGCAAAGTGTGCATCAAGGCGCCACTTCGCAATCCGCAGAAGTTCTGTTTATCCCTTTAGGAAATCTATGAATCGCCGGAGGCTCCCGCCGCTCAACGCCTTGCGCGCCTTCGAGGCGGCGGCGCGGCACATGAACTTCAGCCGGGCGGCCGACGAACTGTCCGTGACCCCCGGCGCGGTCAGCCAGCAGATCCAGAACCTTGAAGATTATGTAGGGGCCCCGCTGTTCAAGCGCACCCCCAAGGGCCTCTTGCTCACCGATGGCGCCCAGACCGCCCTGCCCGCCCTGCGCGAGGCGTTCGATCGGCTCGCGGAGGCGGCGTCCCTGCTCACGGCCGCCGAGGACGGCCGGCGCCTGACCGTTTCGGCCGCCCCCTCCTTCGCCGCCAAATGGCTGGTGCCGCGGCTGGGCCGCTTCGAGGCGGAGCATCCGGAAGTGGACGTGTGGCTCTCGGCCGGACTCGAACTGGTGGACTTCACCGGCGGCGAGGTCGACCTCGCCATCCGCTACGGCACCGGCCGCTATCCGGGCCTGGAGGTCACACGATTGCTGGGCGAGACGGTCTCGCCCGTGGCCAGCCCCAGCCTGCTGGCGGAAACGCCCATGGAGGAGTTGGCGGACCTGTCGCGCCATATCCTGCTGCACGACGGCTCCCCCGACGCCGACGACAGCTGCCCGGACTGGTCGATGTGGCTGGCCGCCCGGGGCGTGAAGGGCGTGGACGGGGCGCGCGGACCTCGCTTCAACCAGTCCAGCCTGGTGATCGAGGCGGCGGTGAACGGCCGCGGCATAGCCCTGGCCAAGCAGACCCTGGCCCAGGCCGACCTGGACGCCGGGCGCCTGGTCGCGCCTTTCAACATCGAGACCGCGGTGGATTTCGCCTATTTCATCGTCCACCCCAAGGCCAAGGGGCGGCTGTCGCAGGTCAAGGCCTTCGTGGCCTGGTTGGGCGCCGAGGCCGAGGCCCATGAACGCTCTCACCGGACGATCGACCTGGGCGCCGGGATCTGATCCCCCGGCGTCACGCCCGGGCGGATTTCAGCGACTTCAGGGCGCTTTCGTGGACATAGGCCGCGATGTCGGCCAGCGCCGCGTCGAGCGCGCTGCGCACATGGCCCAAAAGGACGGTGCGCTCGCCAAGGTCGGCGCCCGAAGATCGTTCCGCCGCTTCGCATTCGTCGGCCAGGGCGAAGGCCCCGATGCCCAGGGACGATCCCTTCAGGGAGTGGGCCGCGTCGCGCCAGGCCTCGTCGGCCGCGGCGGGATCCAGCAGCCGGACCCAGATCTCGGCCTGCTCGCGGAACAGGCCGAGCACTTCCTCGACCAGGGCCTGATCATGGCCGGCGTAGCGCTCCAGGTAGGGAAAATCCACCGCGCCCGTCAGGTCCCGTTTCGCCATGGAAAGTCCACCCTCTGTCTTGCGCCTGGCCACGCCGCCGGCCCCCTTCGCGGGTTCGGCGACTATGGCCCTCGCCGGCTTAACCGGGCGCAAACGCCGCGACGACATGGCGCCGGCAAGCCCTCTGAACACCAGCGGCCCCTGCAGCCGCCCGCCAGACCCCTTGAAGGACAAGGGCTCTTCTCGCCACCCGCGGCCGCCCAGCGACAGGCTTGTAATCGCAAGCCCTTGGCTTATAAGGCGCGCTCTTTGGTGAGGGTGCATAGCTCAGTTGGTAGAGCAGCTGACTCTTAATCAGCGGGTCGTAGGTTCGAATCCTACTGCACCCACCATTCACGCGATTGACTGAATTCCTCAACGGGCGGCGCCCGAGCGGCCCGGGCTCCCCAGAGTGGGGGATGCGCGGCTTGCCACCCGCCGCGCCCGCGGGTAGCGCCAATACCCCCAGCGCCACGCTCCTTGTGCGCCACGTCCATTGCTGATGGTTGACGCTGATCGTCCAGCCAGCCAACGAAAGCCGCGCCGAGGCCCTCAAGGCGTTTGGCGCCCTGACCCGCGAACCCGTCCCAGCAACCCCATCTGACACCGGTGGATTTCGTCGAACCATGACCGATGCCCTCGCCTTCCTGAAGTCCGCCGGCCAGCAACCCGCGGCCCTTGCTCAGCCTGAACCTGGCCTGACCCCCGAAATGCTGGTCGACCGCGCCCGGGGCCTGCGCGAGACGCTGCGCGCCCAGCAGGACGAGGCTGACGAGCGCGGCTGGTTCACCGACGAGGTCCACCAGGCGTTCAAGGACGGCGGCTTCTATCGCATCGTCCAGCCCAGGCTGTTCGGCGGCTATGAGTTCGAGCCGGCCACCCTGATGAAGGTGGTCATCGAGATCGCCCGTGGTCACCCGTCCAGCGGCTGGTGTTATTGCCTGGGATCCTCCCACGCCATGGTGGCGGCCTCCCACTTCAGCGCGGAAGCCCAGGTGGAACTGTTCGGACCGAACGGTGACTTCCGCGCGCCGCACCGCGCGCCGCCGGCCGGCAAGCTGGAGCGGGTCGAGGGCGGATATCGGGTGAGCGGCGTCTGGAACTATTCCTCCGGCGTGCCCATCAGCACCCACTTCATGGGCGGGGCCCAGATCCCGCGCGGCGAGGGCGAAAAGCCGCGCAGCGTCGACATCATCGTCCCGCGCGAGTCGTTCGAGATCATCCATGACTGGGGCGGCGACCGCAGCCTCGGCATGCGCGGGTCCGGATCGCAGTCCGTCAAGCTGACGGATGTATTCGTGCCCGACCGGCACATCGTGGACCAGGTCCTCCTGACCCTGCCGGACTGGTCGAACGGCACGCCCGGAACCCGCCTGCACGGCAACCCCATGTACCTGGGCGTCCCGGGAGGCGTGTACCACGCGACCTTCACCTCCATCCTCGCGGGAACGGCCTATGCGGCGATCGACGAGTTCGAGCAGATCCTCCGCAAGAAATCGGTGATGGGCAATCCGAAGCTCCTGAAGATGCACGACCCGGCGAGCCAGGCGGCCCTCGGCGAAGCCCTGGCCATGACCCACGCGGCCGAGGCGATCGCGATTTCCGTGGCCAACGACTACATGGCCCAGTGCCGGCGCTGGCAGAAGACGGGCGAGCCCATCACCGCCGAGGACACGTTCAGGCTCTGGGCGACGGCGCAGAAGGGCTGCTACCTCGCTTGCGACGCCGTGCAGCTCCTGTTCCGGACCGCGTCCGCGTCGTCGACCCACAAGGGCCAGCGCATGCAGCGCTATTTCCGGGACATCCAGATGTACCTGGTGCACCCCTCGGCCCAGCCCATCGTCGGCCAGCTCTACGCCCAGAACTACCTTGGCCTGAGCGTCGGCCTGCCGGGGACCTGAACCGCGACCCCGCTGGGTCAGTCCGGCAGGCCGAGCGCCTGGCGGGCTTCGCCGGGGGTGGCGGGACGAGAGCCCAGACGCTCCACCAGTTCGACCGCCTGGACGACCATGTCGGCGTTGCCGCCGGCCTGGCGGCCCTTGGAGAGGTAGGTGGAATCCTCGAAGCCGGTCCTGACGTTGCCGCCCAGGAGGATCGACTGCGCCGCCATCGGCCAGGTATGGCGGCTGACGCCGAAGCCCTGCCAAACCGCGCCCGGCGGCAGGTTGTTGCGGCAATAGATCATGGCCTCCGGCGTGGCGTGGATGCCATACTTGGCGCCCATGACGATGGAATAGAGCCCCGGCCCCTCAAGGGCGCCCTCGGCGATGAGATCCTCGGCGAACACCAGGTCCCCGGTATCGAAGCACTCGATCTCGGGCTTGACGCCGCAGTCGCGGATCATGTGGCCCATGGTGGTCATCATCTTCTTGGTGTTGATAGCGACGGTCCCGAAGATCTGCATGGTGCAGATGTCGAGCGTGCACAGCTCGGGCCGCAGCCGCTCGATATGCTCCAGGCGGCGTTCGGCCGTGAACATCATGGCCCCAGGCCCCGGCATCGCGGGGTCCTCGTCGCTCTGCATCCAGTTGCAACCCGGACCGGTGGTCAGGTTCAGGATCAGCTCGTTGTTCTTCTGGCGGACGCGATTGTAGACCTCCTCGTAATCGGCGAGGTCCGTGGACGGGGTCCCGTCCGGCTTTCGCACGTGGATGTGGATGATCGAGGCGCCCGCCTCGCCCGCCTGCAGCGCCGCGTCGGCGACCTCCTGGTTACTCTTGGGGAAGCTCGGGTGGCTAGGGACGGCCGAGGCCCCGGTCACCGCACAGGTGATGATGATCTTGTCTCTCACGGACGTCCCCCGGCGACTTTCGCGCCGCATCTAGGAGACGCAGGCTGGGTCCAGCCAGACCGCAGCTGATGCTGGTAGTCATGGTTCCAGTTACAGGCCGCTCCAAATGCGGTAGTCGGCCGCCCTCCCTCTTGAGCCTTCGTCTATTTATCCTTGTTGATGTCACAATCCCAAACACTCTGCCTGTTGCCCGGCCTGCTGTGCGACGCCACCGTCTGGGCGCCGCAGCGCGCGGCGCTGTCTTCGTCGAGCGACATCCATGTGCCGAATTTCTGGGGGCTCAGCTCGTTCGCGGACATGGCGCGCAAGGTCTTGGACGAAGTCCCGGGCCCCCTGGCGGTGGCCGGCCATTCCATGGGCGCGCGAGTGGCCCTGGAACTGTGGCGGCTAGCTCCGGACCGCCTGCGGCGTCTGGCCCTGCTGAGCACGGGGTTCCACGGCCCCCGCCCCGAGGAGACCTCCAAGCGGATGGCGCTGGTGGACCTCGCCTACAAGAAGGGCATGGCCGAGGTCGCCAGGGTCTGGCTTCCGCCCATGGTGCATCCCGACCGCATTGGAGACGCGGCGTTGATGGAGCCGCTCGTGGACATGGTCCGCCGCGCCACCCCGGAGATCTTCGAGGGCCAGCAGCGCGCCGGCCTGAACCGGCCGGACGCCGCCGCCTATCTGCCGAACATCAGCTGCCCGACCCTGATCCTGTGCGGCCGCCAGGATGGCTGGAGCCCGCCAGCCCAGCACGAGGAGATGGCGGCGCTGATCCCCGGGGCCCGGCTGGTCCTGCTCGACGGCTGCGGACACATGGCCACGGTGGAGCGCCCGGCCGAGGTGACCGAAGAACTGATCCGGTGGCTCGCCGTTCCGGAGCGCGCGGCCTGACGGCCACTCCCGAACGGACGACGCCAATCGAGACCCGCCGCCGGGGCGCCGACATTCCGAACTTTTGAGACGGGTGAGTAACAGCCGCTAGAGGGGGCTGGTCAGCTCCCGACGTCCTTCACGCACCCTCCGGACATCGCCCGTCCTTCCTTGATCCATTCGGCGACCTCGGCCCGGGCTGGGTGAATGCCGTGGGCGCGGCCTCTTTCGAGCAGGATTCGTGTGAAATTTTCGAGGTAGAATGCGTTGGAATCAACGGCGGCGAGATCGGCCAGATAGGCATCACGATCACGGTGCTCGAGCCGCGTGTTGAACGCCAAGGGTGCAAGTTGTACGGCCGACGCGCTCTCGGCTGCCTGCCATCCCTTCAAGGCTTCGATATCCTCGTAAGAGGAGGCATAGAAGTCGAGCCTGTCGTGCGGCAGGTGGTCAAGCGCGCCACTGGCGCGCGCAGTTTCCCACGCTTCGCGGGAGTAGGAGAAGTACGGCAGTCCATGCACAATCGGCATGACGTGCCCTGGCATAGCCTCGGGAGGCTGCGGAGCTGGGCCCCCCTTGAGCTTGATTGGGTCGGCTTTCCAGTCATCGTTCGCCGAAGCGAGCTTGTCCCGCAGTTCCGCCAGCCGCACCTTGAGGCAGTCCTTGTAGGATAGCCTGATCGCCGCTTGGGTCAGGTCGACGCCGAGCTCTTTGTCGAGGTCCCGTTCAGTCTGCTCGCTGACGTGCCGCCAATGGAGGGCCTCGATCGCTTGCTCGCCGGAACGTGCAATTGCGATGCCGACAACGATCACACCGATTTCACTCAGAAATTCACGGACACTGTGCACCGGCTTCGGCTTGTGAATGTCCATGATCGCCCTGCACTCCGACCAGAAAGCTCAGCGACTGCGCGGGCGTCCGCAATGGCTCGATCATCGCCGTTGAATGTCCGTCGGAGCTAAGAGGTCCGCATCCGCACCGCCCGGATCGTCCGGTCCGGATCCAGGTCGACGACGACGTCGGCCTGGTCTGGCATGGTCTTGAGCAGCGCGCGGGTGATCCGCTCGTAGTGCATGATGAAGGTCCTGATCGCCTCGTCGCTCATGACCCGGGCATCCCCCGCGCGCGGGTCCGCCTTCAGGCGGGCGGCGAGCTTGTGCTCCTGCTCGGTCCGCCAGCCTAGGACGCAGTCGAAGTCGTCCGCCTGGACCGCGACGAGAGCGTCGATGCGCCCGAACAGGCGACGGTAGGGCCCCTCCAACTGGGCGTTGACGTACCGGCGCCAGACGAGATCGGGGTCGCTAAAGCGCTCCAGGTCATTGATGGGGTCAGCGAGTTCGCCGTCCGGCGTCGGCGTCGCGCCCACGCACCAGCCTTCGAGCAGGACGATATCGGCGCGGCCCTCGAACCGGGGCCACGCGGCCTCCGGCGCCCGAGTGTCCGTGGCCTTGTCGAACTGAGGGATGGGCGTGACATCGCCGGGCGCGGCGGTCATCAGCCGGTCGATCAGGGCGACGCCCAGGTCGATGTCATGGGTGCCCGGAACGCCGCGGGTGACCAGGAGCGGATGTACGGCGGCGCCCAGCGCCTCGCGTTCACGCCGGGTCAGGTAGAGGTCGTCGATCGACAGTCGCGCCACGGCGAAGGGGCCCATGGGCCGCAGCAGCGCCTCCAGGAACAGCGCCAGGGTGGATTTGCCGCTGCCCTGCGGACCGCTGCACCCGACGAGGATCGGCGCGCCTCGCATGCGGCGCCGGGCGGCGATCCATTCAGCGATCGCGCGGTAATGCGCCAGGGTCGTCGGCTCGAAGTCGGCCGGCAGCCGCTCGCGGGCGATCAGGTCCTGGATCTCCGAGGCCACGTCCGACAGCGTGCGTCTCCAATGCCCGCTAGAGCACGTTGCGATCAGACGGACTCGTCTGATCGTTGAATCGTGCTCTGGATTCAAGAGTTTGAGCGCGTTCTTACCGCAATACCGGGTTCCACTTTGGCGGAACGCGCTCTAGACGATCCTGTCGAGCAAGATGATCTGCGGCGGTTCCAGCGTCAGGTCAGGTCCGGCGGGCCGCCCCTGGAAGTTCTGCATGTGCGCCTGCACCGCCGCGTCGTCCGCATAGAGCTCAATGGCGTAATAGAGGTCGGGATCCTCGCGGCTGCGGTTCAGATTGTACTGAAGCGTGCCCGGCTCCTTGGCCTTGACCACCTCGGCCCAGGCCCTGAAGTCAGCCTCGAGCTCCGGGCCCCTGCCCGGCTTGACGCGTACGGTGGCGATGACGGCGATCATGACGTGTATCTCTCGGTGACCTTCGGCCGCCAGCATGGCAGGGCTTTCGCGCCCACCACAACCGCCCGACGCCGAAATAGAGGCCAGGCGACACCCGTTAGCCCCAACTTACCGCGCGGGCGCGTTGCGTTGGGACCTGCTCCTAGTGCTCCACCAGGTGGTCGTGACCGCCGACGCGGCCGGGCCGCCAATATCCTTCACCGAAGATCTGATCCTTGCCGAGGCCCCGGGCGATGAGGTCGTGGCGCTGGCGGCGGATGGTGCTGGTCTCGCCCAGGACGTAGGCATGGCCATGGCCGGCCGGCAGCGGCCAGGCCGCCAGCCGTTCGATCAGGGCCGGACTTGACGGCTGGGCGTGAGCGCCGCCCCGCGAGATCCAGTCGATGGTCACATCGGCCGCGCTGACCAGGTCCTGGCGATCCTCATCGGCGGCCACCTCGATGATGGCGTGGGCCGTCTCGCCGGCCGGCAGGGCTTCGAGCATGCCGAATATGGGTGGGATGCAGGTCTCGTCACCCACGAACAGGCGCCAGTCCGCGCCGGGATGGATCACATTGCGGCCCCGCGGCCCGAACGCCAGCACCTCGTCTCCGGCCTTGGCGCCCAGCGCCCAGCGCGTGCCGGGCGTCGAGTCCCCATGCAGGACGATGTCCACATCGATCCGGCTCTCGGCGGGGTCGAACCGGCGAATGGTGTAGTGCCGCCGCCCCAGACCGCCCTCGCCGTCCGGAAGCATCATCACCATGTCCTGGCCCGGGAGGGGGGCGAATCCATCGGGCGAGCCGGCGTCCAGGCGGACACGGCGCATGCGCGGGGTGACCTGGGCGGCGTCGATCACCGTCAGGGTCAGGGCGGTGAGGCCCCGCTTCTGCATCATGGCGATGAGGTTGGGCGGCAGGTCGGGCTGGCTGACCGGCGCCTGCAAGGTGGTGTCTGGGGCAGTCATGGTTCCTCCGGAATGGGTCAGGCGCGTTCGATCGCGACCGCGGCGGTGTCGAGGATCTCGGCGACGGTGCGTACCTGCTCGTCGTCCAGCCCCCCCTGCTGCAGCTTCAGCCGCAGGGCGGTCAGGACATTCTCCGTCGCGCGCTGGATCGGCGGCGGATGGCTGCCGGCGCTGCGTTCGCGGGCCCGGCGCATCTTCTCGACCAGGGCCTCGACGGCGACCTGGTGGACCTCGAGCTGGCGCGCGCCTTCGGCGGTGATGTTGAAAAGCTTGCGGGCGCCCTCGGCGGACGCCGCGGCCAGGCACCCGAGTTCCTCGAGCAGGGTGAGGGTCGGATAGATCACGCCCGGGCTGGGGCTGTAGCCGCCGCCCACACGGTCTTCGATTTCCTTGATGATCTCATAGCCGTGGCGGGGCTGTTCCGCGATCAGCTTCAGGACCACCCATCGCAGGTCGCCCTGCTCGAACAGGCGTTCACCGCGCCCCCGATGTGCGGGTCCGTGCAGGCCGAACCGGCCATGATGGTGATGTTCGCCGCGCATGGACAATACAGTCTCCGACATATCTAAGAGTTAGATATATCTTTTAGACTGGCGCCGTCAAGGCGGCGCACCTTCCTACCGCCGACCCGGCGGTCCGCTCACCAGCGCGCGGCCGCGCTGACCCCTCAGCGCGAACGTGTCGTCCAGGGCTTGTTCTTGGATCCCGCGGCATGGGCCGCGGCCTGCTCGCGCTGGAACCTGCCGCCGCGCGGCGGTTTCGGCTTGGCGTCCAAAGCGGCCTTCTTCAGGCGCAGCGCCTTGGCGATCGGGGTCTCGTCCGCCGGCGCATCGGTCTCGGGATCATCTGTCATGCCCTACCCTAGGCCTGAACGGGGCAATTGTCAGTCTGAGGGCGAACTTCGTGGGCGAGTCGATCGCTCATTGATCAGCTGCTGTGGCCGGCACGGCGTGTCGGCAAGATCAGGCGCCAGAATCCACCCCAACAAGCTTGACCTTAGATCTGCACATGCCAAATCGATTCAAGAAATTCCTTTGCAGTCTAACAAGCGTTACTTTAATGCGCGACCAATTGACCAATATGATCGCCGCGACGCGGTGGTAGACTGCGTATGACACGACGATCAAACACCGATTGACGCGCACCGCGGGGGGCCACGTCTTGACTGGTATCAACAATGGCACGTCGCTGCGCGACGGTGCGAAATCACGTGCGGCCACCATCCTGGCCGCCATCATCGGCGCAACCCTTGTCACCGGACTGGACGCCCGACCAGCTGACGCCCTGGTCATAAAGGCGCGCTTCGATACGACCATCACGTCGCGGACGAACGCCGCCGTGATCGAGAGCGCGTTCAATTCCGCCATCTACAAACTCGACACCGCCTTCGCCAATCCGGCGACTGTGTATGTGACGGTCAGTTGGGGCTCGGTGGCGGGGCAGTCCCTGCCCTCCGGCGATATCGGCGCGAGCCTGGATAATCTTTCGGGTCCGTACGCCTTCAACAGCATCACCCACTATCTGACGGCAACCTCCAAAGCCAATCCGGCCGACCTCACGCTCGCCAAGGCCGTCAGCCATCTGCCCGGGACAGATCCAACCAAGCTGAATCAGTTCGAAATCCCATACGCCGAGGCCAAGGCCATCGGCCTGCTGGCGGCGAACCAAAACACCATGGACGGCTATATCGGGTTCAACAGCGCGGCGAATTTCGATTTCAATCCGGTGGGCGGGATCTCAGCGGGAACCTACGATTTCCAGGGGCTTGCGGACCATGAGCTCGCCGAGGTGCTCGGCCGCATCACGGGCCTTCAGTCCACCAGCCCGCACTGGGCCACGCCCTACGATCTGTATCGCTACACCGCCGCCAACTCGCCCAGTTTCGCCTATGGCGCGCACGCCTATTTCTCGGTTGACGGAGGTCTCACAGACCTTGGCGATTTCAACTATGCCGGCTCGGGGGATCGCAGCGACTGGCTGACTCTGCCCACCTCCACCGACTTGCAGTCCGCGACACTCACCACAGGAAGGGCCTACGCGTTTTCTTCCAGTGACCTGAACGCGCTCGACGCCCTGGGATGGGGCAGTTGGACAATGGCGAACACCGTGCTCACGGGGGCGCCGGACACCACATCCCCGATCAACGGCGCCGGCGGCGTGCCCGAGCCGGCGACGTGGGGCATGCTTCTGCTGGGCTTCGGACTGGCGGGCGCCGCCACGCGGCGTCGGCGCCTGGAACGGTCGAGCTCGTTGACGAGATAAAGGGCCAAGAGGCCGCCGGGCTGACGGCGGCCTCCTGATTTTCAGAATCCCACGACGTCAGCCGACTGCCAGCGACCGGCGACGAAGGGACGCGCCGATGGCGCCGAAGCCGACCAGCAGCATTGTCCAGGTGGCGGGTTCAGGAACGCCGCCGCCGCCGCCGCCGCCCGAGATATCGGCCGCGAAGGAGCCTGTGCTGACCCCGGAGAAGTCGTTCAGGGAATCGCCGCCGAACGCGTTCAACGACGGCAGGACAGAGGTCAGTTCGAGGCTGAGACCCTTGTCGCCGGTGGACGAGAACTGCAGGAAGTCAGAGCTGTAGGTGATTGCGCCGCCCGACAGGATGGCGTCCTGGACCGACCCGGTGGACCCGCCGGCGGGTCCAATGATCTCGGCTCCCGAGAATGTCCCGCTGAGGAGATTGGCGCCCGTCGTGTAGGTGTGGGAGCCCACCGTCAGCGGCGCCGAACCCGAGTAGATGAAGCTGAAGGATCCGGAAAGGTTCGGTTCAACGATCTGGCCGAACAGGGTCTGGGCCGGGTCGCTCGCGGAGCCCGTGGCGGTGAGCGTGAAATTCGCCCCCAGGTTCGAGAGCGCCGACAGGGAGGGGTCTAGGAAGCTGAAGTAGGTTTTCGCGACGCCTCCGACGCCGGTCGTGGCCAGGGTCCCGCTGGCGAAATCGCCGGATTGCGTCCAGGCGAGGTTGGCGTCGTTGCTGAAGGCGCTGTAGTCGGCGAACGTGGCGGCGTTCGCCTGGGCGCCCGCAACAACAGCGAGTGCGGCGCCAAGCGCGACCGCGGTGATCTTGAAATTACTCATATTGAACCGTCCCATCCCTCATGCGGCCCGCCTTTGGGTCCGCCCAGCCCCTTTTTACTCTCACGACGACGGCCCCGGCGTCGTCAGGCAGGGCGCCGCGGAGCGAAATGTGGCGACCAGGAGGCTAAACAAGGCTCGACCCGTGAAGTTCCACCCGGAAGACCTCAATAATGAACTATTCTTCAACACCAATTCGACGACCATCAGGCCAGCTCGACCATTTTCATGGTGGCGCTTTGCTTTAATTCGGCCGCTTTTATTGCAAAGCTTCTGCCTGCAGCTATCTGGTATTGGGAAATTCGGGCGGCCCCGGACCACCTCCACCTGCCGTGAATGCAGAAGGCGGCGGCCGCTCTCGCGGCCCCGCCTGCAGGACTCCCAGCTTTGCGGACGTAGGATCAGAACGGATGTCAGCGTCCGTGTGTGCATTGGCCGTGGTGGTCATCGCGGTCCGCGCGCCAGTGATCGTTCAGCGACCCCGGCCTTGACGCAAAAGGCGCCGCTAGATTGCGGGCGCGTCGCCGATGATGGTCGTGAAGTCCGCCCCGGCCAGCTCCGCGCCTTGGAAGTTGGGCGGGTGACGGCGGCCGTCGGACAGGATCAGCGGCTCCAGAATCGCGCTCTTGAACCGGGCGTGGGACAGCTTGGCGTTCTTGAAGGATGCGCCACGCAGAATCGCGCCGTCGAACTTGGCGCAGCGCAGATCGGCGCCCTCGAAATTGGCGCCGTCCAGACGGCAGCCGGAAAAGTCGACTCCAATCGCGCATACGCCTGCGGCGGATAGTCCAGCGAGGCTCAGTCCCGTCAGCGACTGGGCGATGGGGCGCAGGTCCTCGCCGTCCAGGACCGCTGGCTCGCCGCGGCTGCCGGCGGTCGTCACCCAGGCGTGGGCTTGTTCGAGTGCGGCCATGAGCAGCGGCGCCTTGTCCCTGGCGCTCTGGCTCGGATCGAGGACGCAGTGGCTCAGTTGCGCCTGGGTGAAGGGCAGGCTTTCGACGGGAACGCCGGTGAGGACCGCCCCCTCGAAGTTGGCCCCCGTCAGCCTGGCTCCGTGGAAGTCGGCGCCCTCCAGGATGGCGCCGCTGAAGTTGACCCCGGACAGGTTCGCATCAGTCAGCCGGACGCCGCGCATGGAACAGTTGGTGCAGTCGGCGCTGCGAACGGGAGGCTTCTGGCGGCGGCCGCCCGCGGCGACGACACCGGGGCCATCGAGATTGACCAGGATCGCGCCCTTCAGATCCGCGCCGTCCATCAAGGCGTGGTTCATCACGGCGCTGGATAGGCGTGCGCCCCGCAGATTTGCATATCTCAGGTTCGCGCCTGTCAAATTGGAGCCGCGAAGGTCCGCGCGATAGAACGAGGCCCGTTCCAGGATGGACCCCTCGAATTCCGTGTCGGTCAGGATGGAGTCGCTGAAGTCCGCTTCGCTGAGCATCCGCTCGCTCAGGTCCAGACCCTTGAGGTCCGCCGCGCGCAGATAGGCGCGAACGCCGAGCTCTCCCCTCACGAACCTGTGGTGGGCCTCGAGCACGACGTCCAGCTGATCCTGATCCAGGTTCCGGAGTTGGGATTGGAACGCAGACCGTTTCATTTCGATGGTCTTGGCATTGTCCAAACGTTGACGTCCTGGCTTTCCCGTAGCCGCGCCGGCCGGTTTCAGCCCCTGATCGATACCATCAAGTTCTTGACGATATCCTTTAACTGCATGACGCCGTTCATTCCGCACGGACTGCGACCGCACGCCCTATCCCGACGATTGCGTTCGGCGCGGGCCGCGCTACTGATGGCCGCCCCTCGCCCCACAGAGCATTACATGACCGAGATTCGACGCCTCGCCATCGAGGATATCCTGCTGATCACGCCCAAGCGCTTTGGCGATGAACGCGGGTTCTTCTCCGAGACCTACAATATGCAGGTGCTCGCCGACGCCGGTTTCACGCGAGCCTTCGTGCAGGACAATCATTCCATGTCGGCGCGCCGCGGCACCCTGCGCGGCCTGCACTTCCAGCGTCCGCCGCACACGCAGGACAAGCTCCTTCGGGTGGTCCTGGGCTCAATCTATGACGTGGCGGTCGACATCCGTCCGGGATCGCCGACCTACGGACAGTGGGCTGGCGCCGAACTGTCGGCGGAAAACGGTCGCCAGCTGCTTGTGCCGGCAGGCTTCGCACATGGCTTCGTCACCCTGACGCAACGCGCCGAGGTGCTCTACAAGGTCACGGACTACTACGCCCCCGCCGCCGAGGATGGTTTGATCTGGAACGATCCCGCGGTGGGGATCACCTGGCCCATAGCGGCCGACGAGGTGATCACCAACGCACGCGACGGCGCGTGGCCAACGCTGGCGGACCTGAAACCGCTGTCTTGAAAATCAGGCGTAGGGGGTGGCTCTAGCTGTGCGTGCCTTCCGCGACCGCCAGCAGATATCGGCCGTAGGCGGTCTTCTCGAATAGCTTCGCCCGCGCGCGGAGTTGGGCGACGTCGATGTAGCCGTTGGTGAAGGCGATCTCCTCCAGGCAGGCGATGTGGGTACCCTGCCGTTTCTGCACGACCCTTACGAATTCGGATGCGTCGAGCAGTGAGTCGTGGGTGCCGGTGTCGAGCCAGGCGTAACCGCGGGACAGCTTCTCCACGAAGAGCTGGCCGCGCTCCATATAGGCGCGGTTGACGTCGGTGATCTCCAGCTCCCCGCGCGGCGAGGGCTTCACCGCCGCGGCGATGTCCAGCACCTGGTTGTCGTAGACGTAGAGCCCGGTGACCGCCCAGGGTGAGGCGGCGTGCTTCGGCTTCTCCTCGATGGCGGAGGCCTTGCCAGACTCGTCCAGGGTCACCACGCCGTACCGCTCCGGATCTTCGACGTGGTAGGCGAACACGGTCGCCCCGACCTTGCGGCCGCGGGCGTCGGCGAGCTTCTGGCCAAGGCCCGCGCCGAAGAAGATGTTGTCGCCCAGCACCAGGCTGACGCTGTCGTCCCCGACGAACTCGCGACCGATAATGAAGGCCTGAGCCAGGCCCGCCGGCGTCTCCTGCACAGCGTAGCTGATCCGCAGGCCAAACTGCGATCCGTCGCCGAACAGACGCTCGTAGTTCTCGACATATTCTGGCGAGGAGATGATCAGGATGTCCCGGATGTCCGCCAGCATGAGCACCGACATCGGGTAATAGATCATCGGCTTGTCATAGACGGGCAGAAGCTGCTTGTTGATGGCCAGCGTCGCCGGATGCAGCCGGGTGCCCGACCCGCCCGCGAGAATGATACCCTTCATCACGTCCCCTTTGACTCGGCAGCCAGGCTCGCCGCCCAGGTCTCCGTCAGCACCTCCGCGATGGCGGCCTGCCACGGGCGCGGCGAGATGCCGAAGTCCCGTGCGAGCCGCGTGGCGGAAAGCCGCGAATTGGCCGGTCGGCGCGCCGGTGTCGGATAGTCCGCCGTAGCGATGGCTTCGACGTGCGGCGACGGCCCGCCCCGCGCGGCCGCCAGGCGGAAGATCTCGCGCGCGAACCCGCACCAGGTGGTCTCACCGGCGTTGACCAGATGATAGACGCCCGTCGGCGCCGCCGGGTCACGGGCGTGTCGCAGCGCGATTTCGATCAGGCCCCGGGCGATGTCGCGGGCCGAGGTCGGCGCGCCATGCTGATCGTCCACCACGCCCAGGCTCGGGCGCTGGGCGCCGACCCGCAGCATGGTCTTCAGGAAGTTGGCGCCGAACGGGCTGACCACCCACGCGGTGCGCGCGATCACGTGCCGCGGATTGCCAGCGCTGACGGCCAGCTCTCCCGCCGCCTTGGAGGCGCCGTAGACGCTGAGCGGTCCGATCGGGTCGTCCTCCGCATAGGGCTCGGCCTTGTCCCCTGAAAACACGTAGTCGGTGGACACGTGGATGAGGGGAACCCCGGCGGCCGCGGTCGCCCGCGCCAGCGTCTCGGGCCCCACCGCATTTGCCGCCCAAGCCAGTGCGGGCTCGGACTCGGCGCGGTCCACCGCGGTGTAGGCGCCCGCGTTGATCACGGCGGCCCAGGGCCGGGACGCGATGGCCGTCCGGATCGAGGCGGGGGCTGAAAGGGCCAGCTCCGCCCGAGCGGGCGCGAAGATGCGCACGCCGTCAGGCAGCGGCTCGTCCTGCAGCGCACGGCCGACCTGGCCCGTGCCTCCGGTGATCAGGATTTGCATCGGATCAGACACCTGGCTGGCCTAGCCCTTCAGGCCGAGCCGCTCGCCCGCGTAGTCGCGCGCCAGGATGTCCCGCCACCAGGGTTCGTTCTCCAGATACCAGGCCACGGTCTTGGCAAGACCGGTTTCGAAGGTTTCCTGAGGGCGCCAGCCCAGTTCGGCGTCGACCTTTCCCGCGTCAACGGCATAGCGCAGGTCATGGCCCGGCCGGTCGGCGACGAAGGTGATCTGTTCGGCGTAGGACTTGCCGTCCGCGCGGGGCCGGGCTTCATCCAAGAGGCTGCAGACCTGGCGCACCACATCGATATTTCGGCGCTCGCTGCGCCCGCCGATGTTGTAGGTCTCGCCTGGCCGGCCGCCCTCGAAGACGCAGATGAGCGCCCGGGCGTGGTCGTCGACGAACAGCCAGTCGCGGACGTTCTCGCCCTTGCCGTAGACCGGCAGAGGTTGGCCATCGAGCGCCTTGATGATGATCAGCGGGATCAGCTTTTCGGGGAAGTGGTAAGGCCCGTAATTGTTCGAGCAATTGGTGGTGACGGTCGGCAGACCATAGGTGTGGCGCCAGGCCGAGACGAAGTGGTCGGACGCCGCCTTCGAAGACGAATAGGGCGAGCGGGGATCGTAGGCGGTGTCCTCGCGGAAGAAGCCCTCCGCACCGAGGGAGCCATAGACCTCATCAGTGGAGACGTGGTGGAAGCGGAACGTCTCCGCCCTCGCCGTCTCCAGGCCCCGCCAGTGTCCCAACGCCGCCTGCAGCAAGGTGAAGGTGCCCACGACGTTCGTCTGCACGAACTCGCCAGGTCCGTCGATCGACCGGTCCACGTGGCTCTCGGCCGCAAGGTGTACGACGACGTCGGGATCGAAGTCCGCGAAGGTCTGACGCACGAGCTCGGCGTCGCAGATGTCCCCCTGAACGAAGCGGAACCGCGGATCGTTGGATACCGGTTCCAGGGTGGTCAGGCTGCCGGCATAGGTCAACTTGTCCAGCACCAGCACCTCGTGCGGCGTTTCCCGGATCAGCCGTCGCGTCAACGCCGAGCCGATGAAGCCCGCGCCGCCAGTCACCAGTACGCGCACAGCAAGTCCCTTTTGGTCACGAGTGAATTCCCCATTTTCCGCCCCGCTGAACGGCGATTATCGAACAAGTCGCGCCGCCGCAATCTCGGGCGTGACGTAGCAGGAGCTTATGAATCGGACCCTACACGGGCGTGAGGTGAGCGCTCGCGAACCACCGCCACGTCGAGCCGAGCGGTCGATGGAGCTCAGACCCATCAAGGCCCGATCTGGATATGCCCAGGGCGTTCGCGAACGCGTTTCTCGATGACGACCACGGCGTCATGGACATGGATGGCGCCGATCTGATCCTTCGCGGGCGTGGTCACGGGCTTGTAGTGATACCAGGCATGCATATCGTCGATCATCTGCTTCACGTATTCGATGGCGGTTCCAGGGCGGCGGTAACCACCGTCGTAGACCGCAGGCCAGTAGGCCGTCTGCAAGTCCTCGATAATGTACAGGCCGCCTTCCTTCAGAAGGGGAAACAAGACCTCGAATGAGGTTTTCACGTGCTTGGCGATGTGGGAGCCATCATCGAGGATCAGATCCGGAGGACCCATTTCATCAATGACGGCGCGGAGGAACGCGGGATCGGCCTGCGAGCCGATCCGCACCTGATTGGGGGCGATGGCGACCTTCGCGCATTCAGGATTCACATCGATCCCGAAGATGGTCGCGTCAGGTCCAAAATACCGCCGCCAAAGATCCAAGGAGCCGCCCTTGTTGACGCCGATCTCCAGCATCTTGACGGACGTGCCCTTGTACGGTGCGAAATACCGTTCGTAGACTTCCAGATAGTGGACCCACTTGTGGACGAGATTGCCCTTGGTGGTGAAGAACAGGCTCGCGATCTCCCCGCTTGTCCTGCGAGACAATTCACCGGCCAGCGAGGGACTGAGATCGAAATCCGGCATGACGGGATGCGGCCGGGGCATCCTGAACAGGCGCCGAAACTTTCGAGCGGCCGCATACCCAATATCGTGAATCGTCATCGCGAACCTTTCGCCGGTGGGCTGAACGTACCGGCGTCAGATCGGCGTTTCAGCCAGCCTCCCGACGCCAGTAAACGGCTATGTCATCAATCTTATGCAATTCGGGGCTGATGTTTTCAACCTTACAGAAGTCCGTTATCGCCGCCTTACAGGACGCAAACGCGTTGTAGTCGTCAACGATAATATAGCCGCCGACGCTCACCTTGCTATATAATGCCTTGAGCGCGTCCATGGTCGAACTGTAATAGTCACCATCGAGCCTGAGAATTGAGATCTTCCCGATCGGCGCGGTCGGCAGACTTTCAGAAAACCAGCCCTTCACGAATTTGACCCGGTCATCAAGCAGGTCGAACCGGGCGAAGTTGCTCTTCACCTGTTCGAGGGACTGCTCGAGATAGGTCGTGCCCTTCAATTCAGGGTCCGCCATGTCGTCGCTGGTGCGCGCCGGCATGCCTTCGAACGAGTCCGCCAGCCAGACCAGCCGGTCCCGGGCGCCGTAGGCGTCAAAGGCCGCCCGCGCGAAGATCGAACTGCCGCCCCTCCAGACCCCGCACTCGACGAAGTCCCCCGGCACGGCGTCCGCCACGACGCTCGCGATGCACTCCTCGACGTTGGCGAGCCGTCGGGCCCCGGCCATCGTGAAGCCGAACATAGGCCAATCGCTGCCGCGCTCGCGAGCCACGGGGTCGTACGGGCGTCGCCTCACCAGCTGGAGCGACCGCTTGTCGAGTTCCCGTATGATCGCTGACTTGAGCGGGGACCGCGACTTTACGATTGTCCAGGCGCTTTCGTCATAGAGCGACGCCGTCAAACACGACTTCAGCAGCCCAAGGTATTTCGACGACTCGTTGCTTACACTTTTCATAAGGCTCCTCGAATGCCTAGATCTTTGGTCCAAGGGCGCCTGGCGGCGGACACCGCTTGCGCCCCGAAGTCTTGATCGCCCCATCAAGAACCATGCCCGCCGAAGAGAGATCTTCTGCGACGGTCCGGTTCTCCAACGCGGGTGGTTCGATCCTCACGAAGAGCGAGCTCCTATGCCGCGCGTTCGCTTGGAAACAGCATACTTCGAACTGCCCGGCCCGGGGCCGTCCTCATCACCTGTTGCACGAGCTCGTCCGGCATCGTCCGCCATCCTATGACGGCCAGGAGGATGGCGAGCGTCGCGCCTGACAACCACCATCTCCAATCCGCAATTGACCAAAGACTAGTCAAATAGGCGGCCAGAATGAGCAGGCCGAACGAGGCGAGATGGGTCCGCCATATCGGGAATTTTCGACCGGCCAACCAGGTCAGAAAGACGTAATCCGACACGCATCTCAGGGTGAACGCCAGGGCGCACCCGATGAATCCCATGTACTTCAGGCCTAGGTACAGGCAGACGACGTACACCGGAAGCTCCGCGAGCACGAATTTCGAAACGATGTCCGGCCGCCCCGCCGCCTGCAGCCTGACGAACGGAATGAGGGCGAAGGCGTTGAGCCAGAAGCCGATCAGCACGATCCGGCCCACTGGAGCGGACTGCACCCCGATCTTCGAGCCGATCCACATGCGCAGGAAGGGCTCAATCAGATAGATCGCGGCGAGTACCGGCAAGCTCATCAGGCAACCCATCGCCCGTGAACACTTTTCCGCCAGGGCTTCGCGCTCTTCGGGCGTGGCGCCCGACATCCGCGGAAACAAGGCGCTGGTCAGCGCGCCCGGAAGGATCGCCATCCGCTGGGCGAGCTGGAACGGGACCGTATAGACCGTGACCGCCACCGCGCCGAGGATCGCCCCGATGGCGAAGCGGTCCAGGATGTTGAGAAACGGTCCGAAGATCGACGTCAGATTCACCCAGCCGCCATATTTCAGCAGCGTTGTGACCTCTGATCGATCGAACCTGCGCGGCAGGCCCCGGGTCAGCTCCACATGGCAGCGATAGGCCAGCACCGCGACCGCGAGCATTCGCGCGGTCAGGGCGGCGCTCAACAGCAGGGCGACATTGGGCCCGACTTTCCAGGCGATCAACAGGGGGAACAACTGGAACAGGGCGGTCGAGATCACCGACACCGCGTTGGTCTCAAGGAATTTCTCGCGCCCCTGCATGGCGCCGGTCAGCACCCCGCCGAGGGTCGCAATCGGCACCGAAGCGGCCAGAAACGGCACGCCGCTCAGGATTTCGGGGCGCATCCGTTCATCGACCTTGAAGACGTGGCCGAAGAAGTAATAGGCCGCGCCCCACAGCACCGCGCCGCCGACGACGCCCATGCCGACATTGACCACCAACGCCGCCCAAAAGGTGTCCGCGCGCGCTTCGGGCGGCGCGTCACGCAGGGCCGCGATGCGAAATGACGTCGCCCGCCCCAGCCCCAGATCGAAGAGGCCGAAATAGCCCAGCAACAGCCAGGCGATGGCCAGCACGCCATAGCGCTCGGCGCCGACCAGCTTCAGATAAAGCGGCACCGTAACGAATGACAGGACGAGCGGGATGGACGAACCGACGAGGTTGTAGCTGGCGTTACGACTGAGGCTCAAGTGACTGTCCTGGTCCGGTTGGCGCGACACTGCATCCGCGACTTACTCACCCCGAAGTGCCTACTAGCACCTTAAGGCGACAGCTGGTCCGCCTAACAAACGGCATGTGCGTCAGCAATCTCGCCCCTGGCCAAATTCGCCAGTCAGCCTGGAATTGGAGGCCGGGCGCCTCCCATTTAACGCTTTGCCAATCGAGTCGGGCGCGAGTGAAGCGCCGGCCTGTGGTATGGCTGGCCGGCCGTCGGCAGGCGTGAAATCGGGGGTACTACGGGTGGCGACTATGAGCGTAGCGACCGCGGCGGAAGCAGGACATCCGTCGCCCCCCCGCGAGACTTACGGCTATATCCCGGCTCTGGACGGCTTCCGGGCCCTGGCGATCACCGTCGTCCTGGCGGCCCACTTCACCCACTCGCCGTTCGTGCCGGGGGGGTTCGGCGTCACCCTGTTCTTCTTCATCAGCGGATTGCTGATCACACGCCTGCTCATTTCCGAGCACGAGGCCACGGGCAAGGTGAGTCTTCCGCGCTTCTACGCCCGAAGGTTCCTGCGCCTCGCCCCCGCCCTGCTCCTGATGATCGCCGTCGTGACGGGGGTCACCTTCGCCGTCGGCCAGAAGACCCCGATCGCCGACGTGCTCGCCGCCGTGTTCTATGTGGCGAACTACTATTGGATCTTCGTCGGCTTCACACTCACGTTCGGCGTGCTGTGGTCCCTGGCGGTCGAAGAGCACTATTACCTGCTCTATCCCGCCCTGCTCGGGCCGCTGATCCGCACCTCGCGGCCGCTGCTCATCCTCGCGCTGTTGTGCGCGCTGGCCCTGGTCTGGCGGACCATATTGATGGTCTTCATCCATCCGCCGGCCGACTACACCTACATGGCCACCGACGCCCGCTTCGACAGCATCCTCTATGGCGCGTTGCTCGGCGTGTGGCTCCACAAGCGGCCCGACGCGGCGGAACGGCCGCTCCTGGCGTCCCTTCCCTCAGTGGGGCTGGCGCTGGTCGTCCTGGTCCTGACCTTCGCCATGAAGGGCGCGCTGATCCGCGAGACCATCCGCTACAGCCTCCAGGGCCTCGCGCTGCTGCCGATCGTGGCGGCCATCACCTTCAGCAAACGCAATGTCCTGTTCGGATGGGCTCGCGCCGTCCTGTCGACCAAGCCCCTGACCTTCTACGGCAAGCTCAGCTATTCGATCTACCTGTGGCACTTCCCGTGCATCTTCGCGGTGACCCGGTCCCTGCCGAACCTGAGCCTTTCCATCACCATGCCCCTGGCCCTTTTGGTGACCTTCGCGGCCGCGCTGTTCTCCTACCTCGCGGTCGAACGCACGTTCCTGCGGCTGCGTCGCCGTTTCGGGTCGCACGCCGCCTAGAACTGGCTTGGGTCAATCGGCTGGCGCGCCGATGGCGCGGGGCCAGCCCGAGCCCGATGTCGTCACCGACGGTGTCCAGTGACCAGGACCTGGGTCATGAAGAGGTGGCTGAGCCGCCCGCCCGTCAAGGCGTTGATCAGTTTTGGCTTCCAGCCGCGCCGCGGATTGGTGGGCAGCAGCGCATCGACCGCGAGGCCTGCGCCCTCGAACATGCTGCGATAGCTCTCTGGCGTGAACCAGCGAAGGTGCGTGCGGTCCATCGGGCCCGCCTCCTGATAACGAAAGCGCCCCAGGATCAGGTCCCGGACGATCTGCCAGTGCGCCACATTGGGACCGCCCACGATGACAACGCCTCCGGGCTTCAGGCATGTCACGAGCCGGCCCAGCACCGTCCATGGATCGATCAGGTGCTCGAGCACCTCGCTGAACACCAGGGCGTCGAACTGTCCGGCGAACTCCTGCAGGTCCAGTTCCTCGACGTTGCCGATCACAACGCGATCCAACACCTCGGAGGCGAGCTCGCCGGCCTCGGGGCTCAACTCGATGCCCACGTAGCGGCCGGCCTTGCCGGCGGCCTTGATGGCCTTGCCCGTGCCCCCGGAGCCGCAACCGAGTTCGAGCACCGCCGCATCCGGTCCGGTCGTGAGCAATGCGACCATGTCCATGCGCGCCGCCGCGTAATAGGTCGCCGGCTTGGTTTCATAGATGGCGCTCACCGCGCCACGCTTGGCGCGGGATTTGGCGGGCGCCTCGTCGACTTCTGCGGTTCCAACCAAGGGAATAGACTCCTGTACACGATACAGCTAGCGGACAGCCGGCGACCATCAAGAGGGCTGACGCCAAGGCCTTCCGATGACGGTCAGAACGTGTGCATCTTAGGCGCCAAAGGTGTCCAAGCGGTTGGCGCCAAGCGTCGCCGCGCCGAAAGTGTTTCTCAACGACCCGACGCTATATATCATGTGCAGTGGAGATTCCGCCTTCATGGTGTTGTTACGCTCGCACCGAACGCGGCGTACGTGAGCGAGATTCAGATTGATGAAAGCACCCCGCACCGCTGGAGACTTCTGCGCGGCAGCTGCAGTCAACAGCATAGATATATTGAATTCATGCCTGCTTCGCTCACCGGACATAGCTTCGGGCGTGTTGCCACTCAAGACCTACGAAGGTTATCGCACCGCCGCGAGCGCCCTGAACGCTGGCCTGGACGAGAGCTCCGCGCCGATAATCATCTTCGTCCACCAGGACGTTTACCTGCCTAAGTCCTGGCTTACCCGCCTCGCCGAGCAGATCGACCTGGTCGAGCAGACGTCTCCCGACTGGAGCGTCATGGGCATGTTGGGGCGCAAGGTCACAGGCGAAATCGCGGGCCGTGTCTGGTCTTCGGGAATCGGCCGTGAGATTGGCCGGCCCAACGTCCCCTTGCCCGCCGAAGTCGTGACTCTGGACGAACTGGTGCTGATCCTTCGCCGTGACTCCGGCCTGCGTTTCGACGAGGGCCTGCCGGGCTTTCATCTTTACGGCGCGGACATCATCTGCCAGGGCCGAACCCGGCAGATGCCGGCGTTCGCCATCGATGCGCCGGTGATCCACCATGACAAACCCGTCGGTCCGCTCCACGGCTCCTATGCGACGGCCTATAAGTACATGCAGCGCAAGTGGTGGGACTCGCTGCCGGTCAAGAACCTCATCTGCGACATCACCCGTTCGCCGGTGCCATTGTGGCGCGCCCAGATCAGGCGCTATCGCGCCCTGTGGCGCACGGGCGTCGAGCGGCCGTCATTCGATGCGGTCGCGCTCGCCAAGTCGCTGAACTACGAAAACACCTGAATCGGACGGACGGCGGCCGAAGGCGCCAGCGCCTCGGCGGTCACGCGGCCGGACGCGCCAGGCGTCCAGCGGCGCGGCGACGCGCCATCAGGGCTGTTCGTCGGTGTGGCTGGCGACAGGTTCGGGACCGTCGATCATCGGCTCCACGAAAGCGTCGTTGGTCCCCCGCTTGCGGCCGCTGACGAAGCGCTCCTTGGCGACCAGGATCCAGAGGTAGATCGGCACCGCATCCTCAAGGAAGAAGAAGCAGCTGCTGAACTCGTCCTTGCGGATTCCGACCAACACCCCGCGGCCGGCCAGATCCTCGATCAGGCGCTTGCACTTGGCGTCGTTCTCAGGATTCGGATACCGCGCGCCGATGTCCTCGACATTGAACTCGCCGCCCGCGAACAACGCGACGCCAGCCAGGAAGCCCAGAAGCTTGCGCGTGCCCTCGCTGGTGATCTGATCGATCTGGACCAGGGAGTGGCGCGAAATCCGGCCCTTCAGTTCGTCCAGCGCCCGATCCACCGCCATGGCGACATCGTCAGCCGTGACCGCGGTGCGTTCGGAGTCCAGGGCCACCAGCCCTGCGTGATGGCTGACGAGGCTGGCGATATAGGGTGAGCCGTTGGCCACGAAGACGATGAAATCCATCGCTCCGGCGTCGAAGTTCAGGCCGCTTGAGTCCTCGCCGTTCTTGATGAGATGGCGGATCTCCGCGCCGGGCATCTTGGGCATCTGCAGCGCGAAGACGTTGCGCCGGATCGACGGGATATACTTGAACAGCTGCATCAGGTCCGACGCCACCCCGCCGATGACCAGCTGGACGCGCACGGAGCGGTCCGAAAGGTTCTTGATCAGCTCGGCGATGTGCAGGCGGAACTCGTCAGATTCAACGCGGTCGAACTCGTCGAGCACGATCAGGACCCGCGTCCGGGTCAGTTTGGCGAACATGTCGCTCGCCTGGCCGGGGATGATCGGCTCAGCCGTTAACAGGTCGGCCAGGGATGAGCCGTGTTCCGCCTCCTGGGCGAGGGGCGAATAGCCGGAATGGTAAAGCAGCGGGATGTTGGCGGCCACGGCCCGGAACAACTCGTCGAAATTCGACGCAGCGCCGCAGGAATAATAGGTGACGATGTATTTCGCTTCCCGCGCGGTCTGCGCCAGCACGTGCAGGATGGAGGTCTTCCCGATGCCCCGCTCGCCATAGATGATGATGTGGAGCTTCTGGTCCTCGAGCGCGCGGATCAGAGAGCCCAGCACATCGGCGCGGCCGGCGAAACGGCGCCGATCGCTGATCGGCTGTGACGGCGTATAGGCCGTGCGGAGCTTCATCCTCACAGACGCCAGCTGATTGGCGAGCCGCGGATCGACCTGGTCGCCCGCGCTGGACTTGAAGCGCGGGAACGCCGACTCCATGGATGGCATGGCGCCAGCCTCCGACGGCGGCGCCGTCAGCGGAATCGGCCCCAGGGGCGCTGGCGACGTATCGGCCGGGTACGGCGCCGAACCATCGGCCCCGTCAGCGCCATAGGCGAGGTCCGCCTCGGCGCGCGCGCCGATGCCGAAGAAGCTGCGCCGGCGCCCCCAGAACGGCCTGCGCTTTCCGCGTCCGACGCGGGAACTCAGCCACTTGATCCAGTTCACCATACTTCCTCTCGGCGTCGATGGCGCGGTGCGCGTGCAAGCTGACCGGCCGAACTGCGACAGATTGACCAGCGCGTGTCGAAACGACTTTGCATTAAGCCGAGTTGCGCCAGCGTTAATGAGGCGGCGGGCGACGAAATCGCGCTTAGATGAGCGACAACGGCGCGCCGACGTCAATACGCTGCACGCGCAATTCGGCCTTCGCGGCAGCAGCCGTTAAGATTTGGACGGCTGGTTGCAGGCCCTTTGGGCCCGCATGGCGCAGTCAGAACTTGAGATTGAACGGCTTCAGGACGACGGCGATATAGCCAATCACGACCAGAATGGTTGCGATCGCCAGCGCATCCTGTCCGTGGTTGCCGAAGTAGTTGGCGAGAGCGCACAGGATTGAAGGTGGAAGGTATTGGATGATCTTGTCCTTCGGCTCTTCCTCAGCCATCGACCGTTGAAGGAAGAGGACCACCATTCCTCCGAAGATCGCGACGGTCACCCAATCGTAGATCGTCTGAAAGCCTTCCATGATCTACCCACCAGCTCCAGTTGCGAGCGCTGTCTCGGCGCTCCATTCAAGTCGCATATCTGTGCAACAATCAAGCCAGTCAGAACGTCCCGACAACCCGACCGCTGCGCACGGGTGCACGCCGCCGGCAACGCCTGTCAAGCACCCGTGAGGACCGCGCTCGCGGTTCGATCCCGGACTCGACTCGGCGGACGGCCACGAGGAGTATCCGATTACGCCTTCTTAACGGTGCGGGGCTAGCTAGACGCGTGCGCGGCATGGGGCTTAAGCAATGATCGGTGTCTTAAAATCGCTGATCACGAACCTGCGCCTTTATCTGCTCCGCCGCCGACAATTCGACAGCATAGCCTTACGCCGCTACTTCCGTGAAGAGCACGATATTGATGTCGGCATGTATTCCTACGGCTGCTTCGACCGCTGGAGAATGCCGGGGCCAATGCGTGTCGGCAGGTATTGCTCCTTCGCCAAGACCGTTCGATCGGCCCCGGGCAATCACCTGCTTGAGGCCCTGACCACCCACCCGGTCCTCTATGAGCGGTCGTTCGGCGTGGTCGACACGGACGTGGACCACGGCCAGCCCCTGGTCATCGAGGACGATGTCTGGGTTGGGCACAACGTCATGATCCTGCCAGGCTGCAAGCACATTGGACGAGGCGCCGTGATCGGCGCGGGTTCAATCGTGACCAAGGATGTCGCACCATACACGGTGATGGCCGGAAATCCGGCGCGGAAGCTGCGCGACCGATTCACGCCGGAACTCGCCGCCGCTATCGAGGCGAGCCGCTGGTGGGAGCTGACTGTCCCTGACCTGCGTGAACTGGCCAAGGATCATCGCGACATGCTCTTTCATCCCACGGTGGGCGCCCTCAACGCCTGGATCGCCGAGTCCGGCCGGTGAGGTCAGCGCCTAGAGTCAGCGTCATCATTCCGCATTACCGGGACCTCAAGAGCCTGGACCTGTGCCTGGCGGCCCTGGGTCGCCAGACCTTTCCGGCGTCAGACTTCGAGATCATCGTCGCGGACAACGCGTCGCCGGAGGGCGAGGCCGCCGTCGCCGCGGCCATTGGCGGCCGGGCCCGCCTGATCGTGGTCCCCGATCGCGGGGCCGGCCCCGCCCGCAACGGGGGCGTCACCCTGGCGCGCGGCGAGATCCTGGCCTTCACCGATTGCGATTGCCAGCCGGAGCCGCAGTGGATCGAAGAGGGACTTCGCGCCCTCCAGCGACATGATTTCATCGGCGGACGCATCAAGGGGCTCGTCGAAGACCCCGACCATCTGACGGGACCTGAAGCGTTCGAAACGGTCTTCGCCTTCAACACGGAAGCCTACGTCCTGCAGAAGGGCTTCACCGTCACCGCGAACCTCTTCTGTCCGAAGCTGCTGTTCGACCAGGTGGGCGGATTCCGCGTCGCCGTTTCCGAGGATATCGAGTGGTCGCACCGGGCCAGGGACGCCGGCTTCCGCATCGGCTACGCCCAGGAGGCGGTTGTGGGCCATCCCGCCCGGCGGACCTGGGCTGAGCTGCTTGGCAAATGGCGGCGCATCAACGCCGAGACCTTCATGTTGTTGAGAGAACGGCCGCGGGGAAGGTTGACCTGGCTCCTGAGGACCATCGCCCTGCCCGCGTCCGCGCTCGCGCACACCCCGCGTGTCCTGGCCAACCGGCGACTGACGACGTTGAATCAGCGCCTGTCGGCGCTGGCGGTCCTTTACAGGCTACGCCTGTGGCGCGTGGGCGACTCGCTGCGGCTGCTGTTCGCCAAGGAGGGTCGCTGATCATGCATGTCGCCGTCGCCATCGTCGGCTTTCGCAATCCAGGCGACATCAGCCGCTGCCTCGAGGCCCTTTCGCAGTCCTCCCACGCCGACTTCGAAATCATCATCTGTGAGAACGGCGGCGCCGCCGCGTTCGACGCGCTGACCGCCATCCTCCCCCCGGCGCTTGCGGGCGGGCAACCGGTGCGCGCCGTCCTGGCGCCGCACAATCTCGGTTACGCCGGCGGCGTGAACCAATGCCTTGAGCAGACACCCGCCGCCGACGCCTGGTGGGTATTGAACCCGGACACCGCGCCCTATCCGACCGCGCTGGAAGCGCAGGTGAAGCGGCTCCAGCAGGGCGACTGCGACGCCGTGGGATGCACGGTCCACCTGCCGGACCGCACGCTTCAGTCATGGGGCGGCCAATGGCACGCCTGGATCGCCCGCTCCGTGTTCCTGGGGGCGAGGCTGCCGATGGATCGGCCCGTCGACCCGCAAGAGGTCGAACGCCTGCAGAACTATCTCAACGGCGCCTCCATGGTCATCAGCCGCCGCTTCCTGGAGGTGGTCGGCCCGATGCGGGAGGACTATTTCCTGTATTGCGAAGAGGTCGAATGGTGCCTGCGCGGGCTGCACCACGGCATCCGGCTTGGATTCGCCAAGGACGCCATGGTCCTGCATTACCAGGGAACGACGACCGGCGCCGTCACCCGGGTGGGGGGCCGCTCACGCCTTTCCATCCATCTGAACGAGCGGAACAAGCTCCTGCTGACCCGGGACTGCTTTCCGCAGCGCCTGCCGGTTGCGGCGCTCGCGGCCCTCGCGGTGATGTTCCTCCGCTATGGCCGGCGGCTCGCCTGGCGACAGCTCGGCTATGCCTTGGGGGGATGGGTCGCCGGGCTCAGCGGCGAGCGCGGTCCGCCCGCCTGGGCGCCCGTCTGAACCAATCCGTCAGGCTGGCCGGCGTCAGAACTCAGGCGCCGCAGGGCCCTGCGATCTCGGCGCAACAGACCTTCGGGCCCTAAGCCGCCTGAGGCGGAGGCGCCGCCGGCGTCAGCGCCACGACGGGTGCGCTGTGGGCGGCGTTTTCCTGCTGGATCCGATAGACGAAGGCCGCCACAATTCCGTACATCATGAATATAAGCGGGTGGTTTCCGACGTTGGAGAACACCGATTTGATGATGAAGAAGTTCACCAGAGCAATCGCGATGGGCACCAGGAATTGATAGTCGCGATCTCCGCTTTTCGCGATATATGCATACTTCACCGCATAAACAATCACCAGTAGCATGGCTCCAAAGTACAGAATAAACCCAAGGATGCCGTATTCCATCAGGATCAGAAGGTAATAGCTGTCGATGGTGGCCTCGCCCTGCTGGGTCACAAAGCCCAGCGCGATACCTCCGGTGCCGATGCCATGTCCCCAGGGATGGCTGAGGATCTTGGGAATCCCCATCTGCCATTGTTCGATCCGGCCCTGGTTGCTCGCGGTCTGAGGTCCGTTGCCCCACACCTTTGCGCGGAGCCTGCCCACGAAGAAGGTGGACGCGATCCCGGCGCAGAAGAAGGCCGGATAGGCCAGGGTTATCGCCGGGCCGATGAGGCTGTGCCGATCCCGGATCCAGCGGGAAGCACCGATGAACAGCGGATAGATCAGCAGGGCCAGGACGCAGCCGACCACGCCCAGCCGGGAGTCCGTCAGCAGGACCGTGTAGATCAGGAACGGCACGGTGAGGATGGCCGCGAACTTGATCTGCCAGCGGTAGGCGCCGATGATGAAGTGCAGCACGAACGGCAACGCCAGGGCGATGTATTCCGCGAACCCGAGACTGGTCGAGAAGGTGCTCTGAGCCCGGTAGATGCCGGTGGCCGCGCGCCGGCCGCCTTGGAGAATCTGGCTGACCAGTTCGTCTTCGACCTTGAGGAACTTGGGAATGTGCCCGGCCCAGGGCACCTGTTCATGGCGCACCTCCACGATGCCGATGGCGCAGACCACGAGGGCCGCGCCCCAGAGCACCGCCGCGAAGCGTTCCCCCTGCATCGGTTTCCTGAACACATAACTGGTCGTCAGGAACATGGCGGTCCAGGTCGAGAGTGCGACAAGGAACTGGTTGATCCCCTCTCCGACGCGGCTCGACAGCGCGATCGAAAAGAACTGCAGCACCAGGAACGCCGCCAGAATGCGCCAAAGCCAGGGTACGGAATGGATGGTCTGGTTCAGCTCGGTGCGGAACGTCTTCGACACCGACAGGGAAATAAGCAGGGCGAAGTCCAGCGGCCATCCGAAGAGCCGGGCGACGGTGATCCATGGCAGCCCGGGAAGGGCGACGGCCAGGTAGTTGGGCCAGACGATCATCGAGATCAGGAAGCCCCAGAACATGGCTTCCAGCAGCCGCGTGGGCGCCCGCTCCGTGTCGGGCAGGGCCCAGATCACCAGGACCGCGGGGATCGCGATCGGGATCGAGAACATCAGGATGAGGTAGGGCGTGTAGAGCGCGTAGGCGAAGCCGTAGAACAGGCAGAAGCCGATCACCACGGGGGTCATCCACCACTTCACAACCCGCCGCCAGCGCTGAAGCTCGTGGTCGGTGTACGGCTTCAGGATGAACGCCGGGCGCTCCTCCTTCATCCTTTTGCGCGCCGAAGCCATAAGGTCTCGCTCCTACCTTCGCATCGTCGGACACGGCCGGTCCGGGTATCCCAAACTGACGCCCTGATCGGCGTCGATTCGAATCTGATTCAACCGCCGGGTCGACTGGGCCCGGGCGTCGGTCTCCCGGCTTTGCAGGCTCCGCCCGCCGCCCGGGACGCCCAACGCCTCAGGCCGGCATCGAACCGGTCAGCTTCGAGCCGATCAGCGCGCGACGCCCCGGCGCTGGCAGCGCCTGCAGCAAGGCCGGAATGAACCTCTCCAGGACCGCGAATTCGGTCTCGGGATCGGAGCCGAGCGCGGAGAACCGCGCCAGCGTTCCGTCCGCGACATAGCCGTCCATCGCCATCTTGAGCCTGACCACGCGCTGCTTTTCACCAGTGTCCGGGAGATACTCGCCCAGACGGGTCCAGTAGATGATGCTCTCGCGCCGCCCCGGCACATCGGCCACGAGCCGCCGCGCCGGTATGCTCCCGCCGCCGGACAGCTTGATCGAGGTCGGGTTGTTCAAGGACAGCTGGAAGCCGAAGGCCGGATAACAGGTCTCCGGCCGGTGCAGCTGCAATAGGTCGCTTTGGGAGTCTCCGTGCGCGATCAGCACCATGACCTCATCGTTGGTCGTCTGGTTGCGATAGGCCCGCGCGAGTGTCTCCTGGTAGATCAGGTCGGAGAGACTGTTGTCCTCCTTGGGCCTGACCAGGCCGGGAAATTCCTCGGTCTCCCAATCTCCGAACTTCAGCGGGATGAACCCGGCGAGGGTCTGCTTGCCCATCAAGGACACGCGCCGGCGCGGACGCAGGTACTCCGCGGCCCCGAGGGCGCCGAAACAGGCCGCGCCGATCAGAATGTTGCGGCGAAGGGTCATGCGCGTTGCACCGATCGGCCCTTCAGCCAGAAGATCAAACTGTCGATCGAGAAGATCAGCAGAAGCGCGGTGGCGAACAGAACCATGCCGGCCGTGGAATGCAGGAAGCCCTGCCCCACCGCATCCCCGAAGAAATAGGTCAACAACACGAGGATCACGATGCGGATGATGTTCGCCACGATGGCGATGGGGAATATCAGCACGCACAAAAAGAGCGAGTACCTCCACGACGCGTTCCGCTGGAGGTAGATGTAGAACAGGGTGATCGCCACCAGGCCGAAGAGTGAGTTGACGCCCGAACAGGCGTCCTCAACCAGCAACTGGTATTGCGCCACGATCAGCGTCACGCCTTGTCGGGTGATCGGAATGCCGAAGGCCTGCAGCCCCCCCGTCGCGGCGTAGGACACCAGTTGTTTCAATGGGGCGGTGAGCTTGTCCACGGCCCAGTTCGGCGGCGGGACCATGAAGCCCAGGTACAGCAGGGGAAACCAGTTGCGGATGACCACGCTGGCGCCGGCGACGCAATAGAACATGGCGATGCCCACACCGTAGAGCCCCGCCGCCTCGATGGTGATCAGGTCGTACGCGCTCCCGAATATGTAGAGCACCAGCCCGCCCAGCATCAGCAGGGCGGTGATCCAGAGCTTGCCGGGCTCCGCGAGCTTCTGGATCTCGGGCAACTTGCGCCATATCAGCCAGGCACCCGTGGCGAGGATGATTGGCCCGAACGATCCAAGTTCCTTGGACCAGACCTGCTTGGCCAATGTGAGACACGTCGGAATCGCCAGAACTGCGAACCCCACGATCAACGGCAAGTTCGCTATCAGCGCCTTGTCTAGAAAGGGCTTTCGCTCCGACGCGACAGACTCCACTCCCTCAACCCTCGTTCAGTACGGTGCCGACGACCTGCGCCCGGTCGGCTGTCAGCTGGCCCGCGAGCGTCTTGATGTCGTTGACGAAGCTCTTGTTCCGCCGTGCGACAACCAGCCCGTAGCCGACCAGAGAAGTGATCCGGCGGGCGTCGGCGCAGGTGTTGGCCGGGGGCGTGTCGATGATGGTGGCGTCGTATTCCCGCAGGCAGAAGTCCAGCAGGGTTTCGAACCGGTCGGACGCCAAAAGCTCCTGAGGCGCGTGGGACTGGCCGCCCGAGAAGATCACCGAGAGGCTGGGCATCACGTCTTCCTGGATCGCCTGGGATACGTCCATGTCGTAGGACGCGAGGTAATGGTGCAGGCCCGCCACGGCGCGTTTGGGCTGGATGAAAGCGTCCACGCCCGGGCGACGCAGGTCGGCGTCGATCAGCAGCGCCTTCACCCCGATCTGCGCCAAGGCGACGGCCAGGTTCACGCCGACATGAGTGCAGCCCACGTTCGCGCTGGCGGCGCAGACCGCCAGGCCGCGCCGGCCCTTGCGCAGGTGTTGCGCCACCACGTGGGTGCGCAGGGTGCGGATCGCCTCTGCCTGCCCGCTTCGCGGCTGGCCCACCATCAACACCTTGTCCGTGATGGCGAATTCGCCAGTGCTCGCGGACGTCGACGGACCGGGTTCCTGGAACATTGGCTCTCTCCGGCCGCGCGAGTTGCGGCTGTTGGTGTCGAGTCCGGCGTCGTCCATCATGCTTGGCTCGCTTTGTTGCGAACGGGCGCCAACTGGCGCAGCCGCCCATTCACGGACCGTGCGGACTGGGCGCCGTCCTTGGCCGAACCGCCGACAACCGCCAGCACCGGTACGTCGACCGCCCTTTGCAGGTCTTCGACGCCCCGAACCCGGCGGCCCATGAGTTCAGCCAGAAGCGCGATGGCCACGCCGAACGCCAGCCCAAGGCCGAGCGAACCGAACATGATCAGCGGCACGTTGGGGAACACAGGGCTGGCGGGCGTCACGGCGTTGCCGAGGGGCGTCAGGCCGACATCCACGACGGCTGACCCTTCACGGGCGTCAGCGGCGCGGGTCGAGATCTTGTTGAACTGATCACGGCGAAGATCGACTTCATCCTGCAGCTGTGAAAGCCGCGCGAGCTTGTCGCGCTCCCCGATGACCTTGGTCTTCTGAGAGTTCAGCGCGCGTTCAGCGGCTCCAGCCCCCGGCACGCCGGCGCCCGCATTCGCCCGTTCCTGGGCGACCTGGCTGGCCAGCGCGGCGCGCTTGGCGCGCATCGCCTGCAGATCCGGGTGGTTCGGGCCGAGGACCTTGGCGGCCTGTCCGATCGCGGCGTCAAGCTGGGTCAGTTCGCTGGACGCTGCAGAAAGCGGCGAGCCCCCGCCCGCGGAGGAGCCGGCGCTGTTGTTGGCGATATTGGCCAGGGCGCTCAGGCGAGCGCTTTCGAGATCGGTTTTGTCATTGGACATGACAATGCCGTTCTCTTTTTCGTACCCGGCCTTGGCGACCTGCGCCGCATCCAGCTCAGTCTGTGCTTTCTTGGCCTGGGTTTCGTACCAGTCCGCAGACTGGGCCGCGTCGTCCCGTTTGAACCTGACGCTCTGGTCGATGTAGGCCTTGCGCAGGGCGTCCGCGACCAGCTTTGCGCCAGAGGGCGTGGTCGACCAGTAGGTGATCTCGAGGATGTTGCTGCCCTCGACAAGCTTGGTCTTGGTCCGGTCGATCACGCGCTGAGCGATCCAGCGCCGGAAGTCCCGGGTGTCATTCTTGGAGCGCCCCTGGTAGTCGGCGATCAGCGTCGGATCGGAAAGCCAGCCGAGCTGGTCGGCCACCTGGCCAGCCACGCTGTAGTCCTTGATGATCTGGACTTGCGTGGCGACGTATCCGCGCGCGGCTTCGCCATTGACCACCTGGCCCGTCACGGGGTCGGGTTTCAGCAGGTTCAGCATCACCCGCGAACTGGCTTCCCAGCGCGGAGGCACGATGCGCGTAACCACATAGGCGCCGATCACGCAGCTGATAGCGGCTGCGATGATGATCATGCGGCGGGCCCAGAAGATCCGCAAGAATTGAAAGATACTCATACCAAGCCTCCGTCGAGACGGCTGTCTCTAGAATATACGTTGTTTCACGACGATGACGTCGCCGGGCTCTATGCCCTTGTCGAGTTCGATCTTGCCCTGCTTCACCCCGTGGCGGAAAACCTGGATGCCGCTCTGGCTGCCCGACGCGGTGACGCCTCCTGAGCGGGCGAGGGCCTTGCGCAGGGTCATGTCGGTGGAAATGGCGTATTCGCCGGGCGCGCGCACCTCGCCATAGATGAAGAACATCTCGGCCGCGGGGCTGTAGATCTTGTCGCCGGGCGACACGAAGGGATCCTGGTTGGCGTCGCCGGTGGCGAGGTCGCGGACGAAGAACCGCTGCTCGGGGCCATTCTGGTGACGCAGGATGACGTAGTCGGCGCCGCTGCCGGAAATTCCGCCGACGCGCGCGATGATCTCGGACAGACGATAGGGACGATCGACCGGCACCAGGCCGGGCTTCTCGACCACGCCCAGGACGGTGACGTACTTGCTGGCGTACGAGACGATGTCCACGCTGACGATCGGATTGGCGAAGTAGCCGCCGGACACGAGGGACTTGCGGACCTGGTCGCCCAGCTCCTGCGCTGTGTGCCCGGCCGCCTTCACGTCGCCCAACAGGGGCAGCTGGATGGTGCCGTCGGGGCGAACCTTGGCGCGGGTGGTGAAGTCATTACGGCTGAGCACCGCAACTTCCACCACGTCGCCCTCGCCCAGAATGTAGATCTGGGTCTCCGGCGCGGCGGCGGGGCCAGCTTTCGCCGACACCACATCAGGGCGGCCGGCGGGAACATCCTGCGCCTGAACGACGACGGGCGCCGCCAGCATCAGGCAGAGCCCAGCGAACGTTCTCGCCAGATTCATACGAACGTTCATCGATTTCTCCTCAGCCCGCCCTAAAAACTCGCCCCGATCGTGAGGCCTATCTGTGTGCTCCCATAGTTGAATAGCGGGTTAACCGACTCCCTGAGGACACGCTGGCCTCTCAATGTGAGGGATAGATTGTCACGTAGCCTGTAGTCCGCAGAACCGAAGTAAGACTTATTGGTCTCATTTTGTGGCGTATTGATGCCCACCGACGGCAGGCCGACTTGCGTCTGGTGCCGGATCATCCCCCCCGCGGCGAGCTTGATGCGTTCGCCCAGGGCGTAGTCGATCTCCCCATTGTAGGTGGTTCCGACGGAATAGCTGGCGTCCGATCTGTTGGACGGCTTCACGCTGCGGTCGAATGTGAAGTGCGCATTCAGCCGGTCTATCGGCTTGGCGATCAGGTCCACCGAATAGGTGACGCCCTTGAAGCCCGGGGTGACGGTGCTTCGGGGATCCAGCTTGGTGTACGACAGCGAGAGCACCGTCTGGAGCTTCGAGCCAATATTACGGCTAAACTTGCCGCCACCTGAGTAGATCTCATTGGCGTTGGGCAATAACTGAATCCCGACCGGCGCAAGCTGGTTCGGATAATCGTAGTGGCTGTGCATCCCGAAGATGGTGAATTGGCCGAGCGTAGGCTGCTGGTACGTGATGCCCGCGGTTTCGGTCAGCGTCTTGTAGTCAGAGGACTTGCGAGCCAGATTGCTGTTGTTCGCCCACTCCTGGTCCACCGTGAGGTTGGGGGACAGACCAACCTCACGCGGACACGAGACGTCCAGGCTGAGGGACTTCAATTCCTCGACGTTGCGGGTCACCGTGATTTGCAGGTCCTCGAGGTCGCTCTGATGGCGTCCGTACCCGCCTGTGGCCACCGGCCGGCAGGGGCCGAGCACCCCGTCCACGCCGGCATGCAGGTCCATCCGCTCTCGGTTAAGGATAGTGTCGTGATGGTGGAAGTCATAGCCCACCGTGCCCCGGATGAAGAGCGACTGGCGTCCGATGGGCCGCGCCACGTCCACCGCGGCGCCGATCGAGTACAGCCAGTCGGCGAGGCTGAGGCCCCGCAGCGCCGCCTGCGCCGGAGTCGATCGGGCGATATTGGAATCGTGCAGGATTTCGCCCGTGAGGTCGATGCTCGTGCTGCGTTGCGGCTCGTCCGACGAGCCTTTTTGTTGGGCCGCAGCCGGCGACACCCAGCTGACGGCCGCCACGGCCACCAAGCACGATAGCTTGTAATATCGCATGTTCAACGGCCGGCCCCTTGCTGGATCATCTCAAGATAACTCAATCGCCGCGACGGTCCTACCGTCCACGAGCGGTAAGGAGATATTCGTTAATGGTTACCGCCGCCTTCACCGAACGTTATCTATGACGCCTTTCCGACATGACGCACGCCTGATCTCACGCATGCAGGACTCGCGCCAACCGGGAACGGCTCATCGCGCGCCCGTTGACGTACCGCGCAGGCCTCTGAATTCCCGCAGTGATCACACTTCGGAACCAACTCGCCCCCACGGAGCGGCATGCGCAAGCCACGCCCGGCCGACCCTCAGTCGGCCATCGCGGTCGCATGTTTCGATGACAGGATGATGCGACCGGCGCCCGAATCCGGTCACGCGGCGGCGACCCTTCAGGGGATTTCACGACGTACGCGCACGGCGCGAGGGGCCGGGTCGCTCAGCGCCTTCGAGGCGTCAGGGTTTTCCTCGACCGGGGCCGGCCGGCGGCGGGAAGAGGCCCGCCGCCGGCCTGAGCCGATCCGCCTATTTGGCCGCCGGAGCCGCGGGTGCGCCGCTCGCCGCCGGCTTCGCGCCCGCCGCGCCCGGAGCCTTGGCGGGCTTGTAGGCGTCGTTGAACTGAACCGACTTGGCGCCCCTGGTCACGATAGCGCTGAGCTCCTTGGTCACCGCTTCACGCACGCGCTGCGACTTGATGGCCTGGAGCGCGTAGGAGACCGCCGGGTCGCCGGTGAACGGATAGGGCTTGGTCTGCTGGATGACGTTCGCGGTGAATCCACCGTTGGCGGGCATGATGAACACCTCGCCCGCGGGAAGCTTCATCACCGCGTCGATGGCCTGCGGATTGGCGCCGAGCGAGTCCACCGTCTGAAGGGTGTGCTCGAACGGAATGCTCTTGGATTTCAGGAAGTCCTGCACCTGGTCGAGGGTCTTCAGCGGCTCGAGCTCCTTCGGATCCAGCGGCTTGGGCGGCCGGCCGACGCGCAGCTGGTCGACCACGAACACCTTCCGGTCCTCGAACATGCCGGGATGATCCGAGACGAAGCGCACGGCCTCGTCGCGGGTCGGATCAGGCACTTCATGCATGAGCTTCTGTTGCAGCGCCGAGGCCATGAGGTTGTCGATGGTCCTCTGCTTTTCCACGGCGAATTCGGGGGTCTTGTCGATCCCCTGGTCGTGGGCGGCGGCGGACAGGATCCTGCGGCTGAGAATCTGCTGGAGGGCGGCTTGTTCGCCCGCCTTGCGGCTCTCCGGATTGCTGAACGTCACACCCGACAGTTCCTGGCGCAGCTCGAGCAAGGTGACTTCCTTGCCGTTCACCGTCGCCACGACCTGACCCGTAGGTTTGGCGCCGCCCCCCATGCCCGGAATGTGACAAGCGCCCAGCGCGACGCACAGCACCGGCGCCAGGGCGAGTCTCAAATCGTATTTCATCGCGTTCCCCTTCCAGAATTATCAGCGCCGTCCGACCGTCAGGTGCACTTGCAACCGGTGTGCCGGGACCTCGCCCCGAAATCTTGCTGATCTAACGAACGTCCACTTACCCCCGCCACGCTCAAGACTCAGACTTACACCCCTGAACGGTCTCGATCCATCAGCCGCGGGCCGATGTCCGGGGTGCAAGCAAGCAACATGGCCAGACTATCCTTCCACGCCAATCACGGCAGGATCAGGACGGAGCCGCACATGTGGCTCATCGGGCGAACGCACGTTTATAGGCGTCGACTAGTTTCGGCACCTGGTGGGACCAGGACAGCTTGCCCTGAACCCGTTCACGGCCGATAGCGCCCATCCGTTCCCGCTGCTCGGGCGATGCGAGCAGAAGTTCGATGTTGTCCGCCAGGTCGGCCGCGTCGTTGGCCTTGGCGTACAGGGATGACTCGCCGGCGGATACACGCCCCTCGGTGGTCTCGAACTGGATCATGGGCTTGCCCACAGCCATGTACTCCATGATCTTGTTCATCGTCGACTTGTCGTTCATCGGGTTCACCCGATCCGGGTTCACACAGACGTCGGACGTCGAGAGCACCTCGAACAGATCCTGATCCGGCGCGCTGCCGGTGAAGGTCACATAGGGGTCCAGGCCCATCTGGGCGGACTGGGCTTTCAGCTTGGCCAGGCTGGGCCCCCCGCCCACGAGGCAGAACTGGATATCCTGCCGGCCGCGATCGACCAGGGCGCGGGCGGCGTCGAGCAGCAGGTCGATGCCTTCCTGATCGCCCATCACGCCGACGTAACCGACCAGGAACGTGCGCCCGTTGCGCCACTTCGGCGCCGGCGGCGTCGGCTTGACCCGCGCCAGATCGGGAGAACTGCGCACCACGAAGACGTCGTCTGACCGCATCCGGCCCCGTTCGATCGCGATCTTCCGGTAACTCTCGTTGGTGGCGATGCTGACGTCGGCGGCCATGAAGGTCAGGCGCTCCATCAGGATCAACAGTCGCCAGAACAGGCCCCGCTTGCCGAACTTCGCCTCGTAGAGCTCCGGATTGATGTCGTGGTGGTCGAAGATGAATTTCCGGCCCAGCAGCTTGAACGGCAGGGCGACGAGAAAGATGAGGTCCGGCGGATTGCAGCCGTGGATCACGTGAAAACCGCGCGTGGCGAACACCCGGCAGGCCAGGACGAACTCCCAGAACAGGGCCACCGAGTACTCGCAGAGGTAACCGACCAGGCCGTCGCCCTCTTCCGGCATCGGGTGGCGGTGGATGTGCACGCCATCGAGCAGTTCATAGCGCTTCACATGGCCCCGCCCGGTGGGGCAGATCACCGACACCAGGGCGCCCGCGGCGGTGAGGGCGCGGGCCTCCTGCCACACGCGCCGGTCGAAAGGCACTGGCAGATTCTCGACAATGATCAGCACCTTGCGCCCCTCCAGTTCCCTGGGGACGGCGGTGGATGGCGCATCACGCTCAGCCAGGACCATTTGATTCACGGCGTATGGCTCCGCACAGACAATTGAGGCTCAGCCGAGCGCGTTGATGTTCACGACCTTGAGGTCGCCGAGGGCGAGACGCCCCGACCGGCCGTTGGTGTCGATCGCCCGATCGAATCCGCCCCCCTCGGCCTTGGCCTTGTCGACCAGCAGGGCGCCCAGGCTGGGCAGGTGCGCATAGGCATAGCCGAGGTTCTGGCCCATCAGCTTGGCCGGCTCCAATGAAGGGTCGTAGATCGATAGATCATAGCCGGCCTGGAGGATCAGGGAGGCAAGATCGATGCTGGGGCTTTCGCGCAGGTCGTCGCTGTCCGCCTTGAACGCCAAACCCACCATCAGGATCCTCGAGCCAGGCGCGAGATCCTTTACGCAATACTTAAACAAATATTGAATGTGCGCCTCGTTGGACCGCATCAGGGCATCGATGACGTGGGTATTCGCGCCGACGTCAGCGGAAATACTCTGCAGCGCACGGACATCCTTTGGCAGGCAGGAACCGCCGAAGGGACCGCCGGGCCTCAGGTAGTACGGCGAGATGTTCAGCTTGGTGTCCGAGATGAATATCTTGTGCACCACCCGCGGGTCGATGCCGAGTTGCAGGCTGACCCGGCCGATCTCGTTGGCGAAGGACACCTTCAGGGCATGGAAGGTGTTGTCCACGAACTTGGTGAACTCCGCCTCGCGAAAGCGCGTGTAGAAGACCGGCGCGTCGAGACCGGCGTTCAGGGCGTCGGTGTTGGCCGACGGCTGGCCGTCATGGGTGCCGATGACGATCTTCGGCGGCGCGAAGAAGTCCTTGATGGCCACCGACTCCCGAAGGAATTCCGGGTGGTAGACGAGTTCGACCGCGCCGATGTCCTTGCCAAGCACCGACAGGAAGATCGGCTGGATCAGGGTGTCGACCGAGCCCGGCCGGATGGTCGAGCGATAGACGACGGTGAGCGGGACCTTGCGGTCGCGATTCACGCCCATGGCGATCTGGCGCGACACCTCGGCGATATAGCTCATGTTATGAGACCCGTCGGGCGCGGACGGCGTGCCGACGCAGACGATGGCCATATCGCAATCCGAAAGGCGCTTCTCGGCGTTCTGGACGGCCAGCAGCTGGCCGGACTTCACCGCCGCCGCGAGCAGTTCCTCAAGTCCGGGCTCGCTGATCGGGGATGTCCCGGCGTTCAGTTGCGCGATCTTGTCTTCGTTGACATCGATACCCAGGACGAAATGGCCCTGCTTGGTCAGACAGCCAGCCGCCGTGAGGCCCACGTAGCCAAGACCGTAGATCGCAATCCTCATTATCATCCTCTTTTAACGTTGCAGACGCCGCCGCACCCTCGTGCCGTCCGGCCAGCCGCCGACGCTCAGGGCCCGGGAGTTTTCGCCGCAGTGCGTTTCGCATTCATGACCGTGAAGCGATCCAACCGGATCAGGGGACCATTAATGCCCCCGAATTGAGGCGAGAAGCGCAAACGGACTCTGCACGTGCCTGGACCTCGCTTGGTGGACGCCGGGGCGATGAGCAGCATCAGTCATCAGACGCCCGACATGCAAAGCGTGTTCCTGGCGCGCGCGTGTCAGATTGGAACGACGCCCTTCGTGTATCCGGACAGGGCGCCTTCGCCCAATCCGGCGGCGCCAGGACGGGTCCAGGCCGTGCGTGACGCCGGTCGCCGCGAAAAATGGGACCCGCCCGCGCCGGAGAGGCGCGTACGGCGAAGGGAGCCGTGGTCCAGAGAAGACCACGACTCCCGTAGATGCTTGACCGAGACCGCCTCGACGGCAGGCGTCTTGGCGACTCCCGGGGGCGGCTCTCGCCCCAGGTTCAGATGATGTAGTCGCCGCTCACGTGGAGATCGGTCGCATGCACGCCCTGCAGCTGGATCGCCTCGCCCGTGCTGAACTGGACCGTCGTATAGGTCACGTGGTCCTTGAAGGTCGGCGTCAGACCGCTGTGGGTGAAGGACGAGATGTCGATCCGGTCGTGATCGCCATGCTGCTTGAAATCGGTGATGGTCAGGATCTTTTCGTGTTTTTGGAACACGAAGGTGTCCGCGCCGGCGCCGCCGGTCATGGTGTCGCTGCCGGTGTTGCCGGTGATGACGTTGTCCATCGCGTTGCCGACCAGCTTCAGGTCTGCCGTCCCTTCGCCCGTAAGGTTCTGGACGTTCGCCGGCAGCGTGTAGCTCGCCGAGGTCAGCACGGTTTCGTTCGGCGTGCCCGGGGCCACGACGATCGTGTCGTTCGAGTGGAAGATGTGGAAGGTGTCGTTGCCTGAACCGCCCACGAGGGTGTTCCCACCGAGCAGGCTGGTCAGCACGTCGTGACCGAGCTTGTTGGCGGTTCCCGTGAGACCGGTGCCGGTCAGCAGCAGGTGGCTGACGTTGTTCTGCAGGGTCACGTTGTAGTTGGCCACAAGCGCGTCCGACAGGCCGGTGTTGGACACACCTGAGGTCGTCAGGTTGTTCGACTGCAGCATGCCCGTGTCCTTGGTGTAGACATAGCTTGAGGCTGCATTGTTGCTCAGCACCGGGTTCGTGGCGCTTTCGACGCGGATCCAGGAGTTCAAGCCGCTGAGCGACTGAACGGTGTTGTTGGAGAGCTTGAGCCCCGTGGCCCCGAACACCGCGATGCCGTTGTACGTCGTGCCGAGGATGCCGTTGTTGGCGATCGTCACATTCTGGAACGGCATGTTGATCGTGTCGGCGAGGAAGATGCCCTGGACCGCCGTGCCCGCCCCCCGCGTGATCAGGTTGTTGGTGACCGTGATATCGTGGGCGGGGGTGGTCGTGCCCACGGTCCAGAACTGGATCGCATCCGGGTGGTCGGCCGGGGTGGGGTAGAAGTCCCGGAACGTATTGGACGAAACCTGGATGTTGGACACCCCGGCGTTATCCATGCCGTCGCTGCGGATGTCGTGCAGCGTATTGTACGCGATCTGGATGTGGTCGCTGTTGGCGCCGACGATGCCGCGGCCCAACTGCTGAAGTTCGCTGTTGGTGATGTTGATGTAGGAGCTGTTCGTGTAGCCGATGCCGTCCTGGTCATTCAGCGGACTGCCGTCCAGCGAACCATGGACAGAGACATGATCGAACGTGATGTGGTTCGATGAGTTGACCTGGGCGGTGGCGTAACCCTTGGGGTTGTTGCCAAAGAACTCAAGGTTCTGGAACGTCAGGCCGCTGCTGCCCGTGACCGTGAAGTCGGTGATCACCGCCATATGGTTGGGATCGGCGGACTTGATGGTGACCGCGCTCGAGAAGTTCACATTCTTGATCGCGAGGCCGCTGTACGTTCCCGCGCTCAGTTGAATGGTGTCGCCGGCGTGCGCCTTACCGAGCGCAGTGATCAAACTCGCCGTGCTGTTTACAGTCGTCGTGGCCACCCTGGATCTCCTTTGGCGACCGGCGGCAGCCAGATATATTCTGGGTTCGCAGCCGGTACTCAAATTGCATCACGAGATTGCGCCAGGAGTGCTTTCGTCCCCATTAAAAGTCTTTGTAACTATTCTTGGTGGACACAGTCTAAATATCACTATCTGTAGTATAAACGAATGGGGTGAATTCGAATTAACTACAACGCTCGCGCCGCTATACAATTGACCCGCGACGGGTGCCGGAAACTGTGCTCCGGCAAGGATTCCAGCAGCGGCCGAACCCGCCCCGCACCACGCTGGAGGCCGGGCCTTTGGTTAAGTCAGGCCTGATCTTTCGGGGCGGAAAACGGAGAATATTGGTTTCCACCGGCCGGGTCGCTGAGGGGTCTGGCCTGTTAATTCTCGCGGACCGACAATATGTCGCATCCATCCGGCGCCCCTTGAAACCGCGCATCCGCAGAGGCCGCGCTGGCTGAACGGGCGCCGCCCCCGCGCGCGGAACTCCTTACCGGAAAAGGCTTCGGATCGAAGGGGCGCCCTTCGTCGGGTCGAATCCGGGTGATTGGCCGACGCCACGCCCACAACCCGGCCGCCCCACGCGGCCATCTTAACATCCCACTGCGCCCAAGGGCGCTGCACGCGCCGTCCATTCAGGCCGGGCGCGGGAAGACCGCGTCGAAGGCGCCCGCGCTTTTCGCCACAAGCACAAGACCGTCGCCGGCCTCGATCACGAGCTCGGGCCCTGGCTGCATGGGCGCATCCTCCCCTTGCCTGCTGATCTGAGCGACGAAGAAACCGCCGGATGCGCGTTGCTCCAGTTCGCCGACGGTGAGGCCCACCACGCCGTTTCCCTCGCTGGCCGCCACCACGTCGAGCTCCAGGCCCAGGCTGCGCAGGGTCCGCTCGAAGTCGCGCATGCGTTTGGAGCCGCGGATCAGGCGCGCGGCCTCAGGATAGAGAATGAGTTCGGCGATCCGCTCCGCGCCGATGTGGGTCGGCAGGATCACCTTGTCCGCCCCCGCGTGGATCAGCTTGCGTTCCGTGGACGAAGCCTCGCCCCGCGCGATGATCTGCAGGTCCCGGTTCAGGCTGCGCGCACTCAGGGTGATGAAGACGTTGGCCGCGTCGTCGGGGAGAACGGTGGCGAGGGCGCGGGCGCGCTCCACGCCCGCCGCGATGAGCGCCGCCTCGTCGGTGGCGTCGGACGCCACGCACAGGAAACCCTGACGGGTGGCGTCCTCGACCCGCTTTTCGCTGCGCTCGAGGATCACGAAGGCGGAGTCGCCGTCGGCCAGTTCCTTGGCCAGCATGCCGCCGATACGGCCGAAGCCGCAGACGATGACGTGGCCGCTCAATTTGTCGATGTCGTTTTTCACGCGGTTCGAGCCCAGCAGGTTGCGGATTTCAGAGGCGGTGAACATCTGCACCAGGGCGCCGGTCATGAGGATCATGCCGGTGCAGCCCAGGAACATCAGGCCGATGGTGACGGCGTGTAGGTATGGCGTGTTGATCGGATGGACCTCGCCGAACCCGACGGTGAAGACGGTCAGCACCACCATGTAGACGGCGTCGAGGGGATCCCAGCCCGCCGCCATATAGGCGAGCGTCGCCAGGACGCTCACCGTCGTCAAGAAGACGAGGATGGTGGTCAGGTTGCGCAGCGGCGAGCCGAGCAAAGGAGGCATGGCCTGCGGGTACGCGGCCTGCAGCTGCGCCGCAAGGTGAGAAGCGAGCCGGCGCGCGAAGAGCGACGGCTTCGATGTGAAATCCCGCACGCGGGGCTTTCGCTGGGTTCGGGTTCGGCGCAAACGTGGCGGCCAGAGACTAGAAACGGCCCTACGGACGTATGGCCGACGAGAAGCCAGGAGGAAGGGAGACCCAATGGGGGCGGAGCATATCAAGCGCTGGAAGGTCGGCGACGTCGAGATCATCCGTATCGTCGAGCTTTACGATTTTCAGGACGACGTCTGGGTGCTGCTCGAAGGCGCGACAGCCGACACCGTCAAGCAATACCCCTGGCTCTTTCCCCAATTCGCGACTGCCGACGGCAGGATGCGGATGAATTTCCAGGCCTTCGTGGTCACCTCCCGCGGCAAGCGCATCATGGTCGACACCTGCATCGGCAACGACCGCAAGCGGGAATATGACGTCTTTTCCAATCTGCAGACGTCGTTCATCGATGACATGGCCGGCGCCGGCTATGCGCCACAGTCCATCGACACGGTGCTGTGCACCCACCTCCACCTCGACCATTGCGGCTGGAACACCCGCAAGGTCGGCGACAAGTGGGTCCCCACGTTCCCCAATGCCCGTTACCTGTTCAGCCGGGTGGAGCTCGACCACTGGGAGAAGCAGCTGCAGGCTGGCGCCGACCACATGGAGCACGTCATCGACGCCCTCCAGCCGGTCCTGGACGCGGGCCTCGTGGACTTCGTCCAGCCCAACCACAAGATCACGGACGAAGTTTCCCTGTTCCCGACCCCCGGCCATACGCCGGGCCACGTCAGCGTGCACATTTCCTCGGCCGGCCAGGAGGCGGTGATCACCGGCGACGTCGTCCACCACCCGGTCCAGTTCGCGGAGCCGGACATGAAGAACAACTTCGACATGGACATCGAGGCTGGCCGCAGGATGCGCCGGGATTTCTTCACCCGCTATGAGGACGGCAAGGCCCTGGTGATCGGCAGTCACTTCGCCGAGCCTTCCAGCGGCCGCATCAGGCGCGACGACAAGGCCTGGCGTTTCGACGCCGAATAGGCCCCGACCCACGGCCCCATTTCCCCGCCCGCCTCGCGCCGGCGGGGCCGACGCAATCACGGCCGACCTGACGGCGGCCGCCTTGACCATGGGCCGCCCGGCCCTCCCCGCTGCGGAGCTTCCCTGATGACCTTCGACCTGAACGGCCAGACCATCTTCATAACCGGCGCCGGCCGCGGCCTCGGCCGCTCGGTCGCAATGCTGACCGCCAGCTGCGGCGCCCGGGTCGGCGTCAGCGACATCGACCCGGACGGCTGCGCCGGCACGGTCGACGCCATCCGCGCGGAGGGCGGGGAAGCCTTCAGCTATCCGGCCGACCTCGGGCGGCGCGACGAGGTCTTCCGTGTGGTCAAGGCGTTCGCCGCGGACGCCGGCCCCCTGACCGCCCTCGTCAACAACGCCATGATCCTGCTGTACGAACCGATCGAGAAGGTGCGTGAGGATGTGTTCGACAAGATGCTGGCGATCGGCGTCAAGGCGCCGGTCTGGGGCGTCCAGGCCTTCCTCGAGACCATGGACCCTGAGCGCGGCGGCGCAATCGTCAATATGGCGTCACCGGTCGCCGAGCGAGGTTACCCCAACACGGCCATCTACAGCATGGTGAAGGGCGCGACCGTCACCCTCACCAAGACCCTCTCGGCCGAGCTTGGACCGCGCAGGGTCCGCGTCAACGCCGTGGCGCCAGGCTCAGTGCCGACGCCCGGCGCCCTTGGACTGAACGATCCCGCCGAGTACGAACGCCGCTCGCGCACCATCCCGCTGCGCCGGCTCGGCCGCGAGCAAGACAACGCCCAGGCGGTGGCCTTCCTGCTGAGCGCGGAGGCCTCGTTCATCAACGGCGAGATCCTCCACGTCGACGGCGGCATCGCTGCGGCGGGTTGAGCCGGCGGGCATGTCCGGCTAGAGCGTGGCGCGCCTCTTGGGTGCGGCGCAATATCTCGTTCAGAAAAGAGGAAGTCTGGTGGAGTCCTTCAGCGCAGAACTCGCGAGTTTCGATCCTGAGATCTACGACGCCATCAAGGGCGAGGAGCGTCGCCAGTCCGCCGGCGTGGAGATGATCCCGTCAGAGAACTACACCTATCCCGAGGTGCTGGCCGCGTTGGGGTCGATCCTCACCAACAAGTACTCCGAGGGCTATCCCGGTCGCCGCTACTACGGTGGTCAGGAGTACACGGACGTCATCGAACGGCTGGCCCGCGATCGGGCCTGCGCCCTGTTCGGCGCTGAGCACGCCAACGTTCAGCCCCTGTCCGGCTCGCCCATGAACCAGGCCGCCTATTTCGCGGTGCTGAAGCCGGGCGACACGGTGCTGGCCATGGACCTGTCCCACGGAGGGCATCTGACCCACGGCGCGCCGGTTTCGCACATGGGCAAGGTGTTCAACTTCGTCCGCTACAAAAGTGATCCCTCCCGGCACGGCGCCATCGACTTCGACGAACTGCGCAAGATCGCCCGCGAGACCCAGCCCAAGCTCGTGCTCTGCGGCTATTCCTCCTACCCGCGCGACTACGACTACGCCGAGTTCAAGAGGGTCGCCGACGAGGTGGGCGCCCTGACCATGGCCGATATCGCCCACATCGGCGGGCTTGTTGCGGCGAAGAAGATGCGCAATCCCTTCGACGCCGGCTTCGACATCGTCACCACCACCACCCACAAGTCCCTGCGGGGGCCGCGCGGCGGCATGATCCTTTGCCGCAAGGAGCTGGCCAAGGCTGTCGACGCCTCAGTGTTTCCTGGCCTGCAGGGCGGCCCGCACATGAACAATATCGCCGCCGCCGCCATCACCTTCAAGAAGGCCGCCGAGCCGGCGTTCCGCACCTACGCCCAGCAGATGCTCGACAACGCCAAGGCCCTGGCCGCGGCCCTGACGGCCGAGGGCGCGACGCTCGTCACCGGCGGCACCGACAATCACCTCCTGGTCATCGACACCGTCGCCAGCTTCGGCCTGGACGGACGCGAGGCGGAGGAGACGCTCGACCGCATCGCCATCACCACCAACAAACAGGTCATCCCCGATGATCCCCGCCCGCCGCTGCGCCCGTCCGGCGTGCGCCTGGGCACCCCGGCCTGCACCACCCGCGGCATGGGCGAGGCCGACATGCGCCGCCTGGCCGGCTGGATGGTCACCGCCCTGCGCGCGCCCAAGGATGAAGCGGTGCTGACTGACCTGGCCGCCAAGGTGACAGCCATGTGCTCGCGCTACCCTGTGCCGGGAATCCTCCAGGGCTAGATCGACCTGTTCGGGCGCCGGCGGCGGCCGTTTCCCTCGGGGACTTCAGGCCGCGGCGGTGGACGCGTGGGCCTGGCGCGGGAAGCTGACAAGGAAGGCGGCGACGTCCTGGGCGGGCATGGGCCTGGCGAAGTAGAATCCCTGGGCCTGGTCGCAGCCGAGCGACTCCAGCATCTGCAGCTGCTCGTCGGTCTCCACGCCCTCGGCGACCACCTTCATGCCCAGGCTCGAACCCAGCGACAGCACCGCCCTGACGATCGGCGCGTCCTCGCGGTTCTGCACGAAGGACCGGTCGATTTTCAACCGGTCGATCGGGAACTGTTTCAGGTTCGCCAGGGAGGCATAGCCGGTGCCGAAGTCGTCCAGGGCGATCATCACGCCAATGTCGTGCAGTGAGCGGACCGTGTCGCAGACGGCCTCCGATCCCCAGCCCATGTACACGTTCTCGGTGACCTCGAGCGTCAGCCGCTCGGCCGGGACACGCCATTGCTCCAGTTTGCGCGGGATGGTCTCGGCCAGGTCACCGGTGCGGAACTGGGAGGCGGACAGGTTCACGGCCACACGCCCGAACTCGACCCCGTGGTCCATCCATTCACGCATTTGCCGCATGGCCGCGTTCAGGGCCACCTCCCCGAGCGCGAGCGAGCATTCAGGATCCTCGAAGGCCGTCAGGAATTCCCCCGGCAGCAAGAGGCCCCGCGTGGGATGGCGCCACCGCATCAGCGCCTCCAGGCCGGTCACCTTGCGCGGCTCGGCGATGTCCACCAGCGGCTGGTAATAGAGCACGAACTCATCCGCCAGGACCCCGGCGCGCACCTCGCGCAGGAGGCGGATTCGCCGTTCGACGTCCGAACGCATCTCGGGCCTGAAGGCGACAATCTTGTTCCGCCCGGTGTCCTTGGCCCGGTACATGGCGATGTCGGCGTTCTTGAGCAGCTGGCCGGCGTCCTCGTCGTCCTGCGGATAGAGCGCTGCGCCAACGCTGGCGCTGATGCTCACGCTGTTGCCGCCGTACTGGAGAGGGTTGCGCAGCAGTTCCATCAACAGCCGGGTCGGCCGCTCCATGTCCGCGGCCCCGCGTACGCCAGGCAGGATCACCGCGAATTCGTCGCCCCCCAGCCGCGCCACCGTGTCGGTGCGCCGGAAGGTGGACACCAGCCGATCCGCCACCAGCCTGAGGAGGGCGTCGCCCGTGTCGTGGCCCAGGGTGTCGTTGACGTCCTTGAAGTGGTCCAGGTCGAGCATGATCAGCCCGACCTTCTGGCCCAGACGCCTCGCCTGATCGACGGCGGCCGCGAACCGTTCATGGAACAGGGTGCGGTTGGGAAGCCCCGTCAGGGTGTCGCGGAACGCCAGGTCCTCGATCTCGGCGGCGTGCCGGCGCTGGCTGGTGACGTCCTGCAGGGCGCCGGTGATCCGAATGACCTGGCCATCTTCCCGTTCCGCCTCGGCCATGCAGCGGATCCAGCGGACCCCGCCGCCGTCGGTCGGAAGCTCGAATTCGCTATCTAGAGAGACGCCCTCCTGGACGAGCCGTTCCAGCGCCCGGCGGATGTCCTCGCGGGCGTCAGGGCCGAACAGCCCCGGCATCAGCTCCCGCGCCGGGGCCGCCTGGGCGTCGACCCCGAATATCCGGAAGGTCTCGGCCGACCAGCGCATGGACTGGCGGACCAGATCGAGCTCCCACGCGCCCAGGCCAGCGACTCTGAGGGCGCCGGACATCAGATCCAAGCTGGAACAACCCGCATCCATCTGACTGTTATCCTTTGCGTCCATTAAGTATCTCAAGGGGCCGTAGTGACTATTGTTTCAATCAGGCTATCCTCACGGGCTTAATCAGAGTTGACGAAACAGTATTAGCTCGAATTTAGCCTTGATTGCTTGACTTGGCCGTCCCGCGGGAACGACAAAGAGGTCAGGCCACAAATCCGCCGCCAATCCACGGCCCTGTTAGGGCCGCCGCTTCGGAGCCTGCGCCCTGCTCCCCCTCGTCTTCGCCCTCTCCCTGTCCCTGCCGCAGCTGCCGCCGGTCACCCGCGCGCCGCAGATCACCTATCTGGACCGATCCGGCGCGGTGATCGGGGTCCGGGGCGGACAGGCGCCGCCGCCGGTGGACCTGGACAGGCTGCCCGCCTACGTCCCCGCCGCATTCGTATCGATCGAGGACCGGCGCTTCTATGAACACGCCGGCTTCGACGCCCTGGGCATGGCGCGCGCCCTGGCGGTGGACCTGGGCAAGGGGCGGATGGTCCAGGGCGCCTCGACCATCACCCAGCAGCTCGTCCGCAACCTGTTCCTGACCGATGACAAGTCGATCGAGCGCAAGACCACCGAACTGCTGTTGGCCGTACAGATGGAGCAGAAATACTCCAAGCAGCAGATCCTCGGCCTTTACCTCAGCCGCGTCTATTTCGGGTCGGGCTGCTATGGGATCGAGGCCGCCTCACGCCGCTTCTTCGGCAAGCCGGCCGAGAAGCTGACCATCCGCGAGGCCGCCGCCCTGGCCGCGGTGATGAAATCCCCCACAGGCTACAGCCCCGTCGATGAGCCCGAGAAGTCGGCTCAACGCACCAGGATCGTGCTCAAGGCCATGGTGGACAACCACGCGATCACCCGCGCCGATCGCGCCGGCGCCCTGTCCAAGCCCCTGAAGGTGCTGAAGGCCGACCCGGTCCAACCCGCCCAGTATTTCGTGGACTGGGCCGATCAGCAGACCCGCCGGCTTGTGAACCAGGGCGGCCAGGACCTGGTGGTGCAGACCACGCTCGACCTGCCCATGGAGAGCGCCGCCGCAGGCGCCGCCCGGCGCGTCCTCGCCGAGGAGCGCAGCGACCTGCAAACCGCCCTGGTCGCTGTCGACGACTCCGGCGCCGTGCGCGCCATGCTGGGGGGCGCCGATTACGCGACAAGCCCCTATAACCGCGCTGTCCAGTCCCGCCGCCAGGCCGGCTCGGCGTTCAAGCCCTTTGTCTACCTCACCGCCATGGAGGCCGGCCGCACCCCCGACACCCAGGAGGTGGACGAGCCCCTGGTCCTGGCCGGCTGGTCGCCGCGAAACCACACCGACGCCTATCTCGGTCCCATCACCCTGCAGCAGGCCTTGGCGGAGTCGGTCAACACCGTGGCCGCCAGGGTGGCCGACGAGGTGGGCCGCGCCAACGTGGCCGCCACCGCCCGGCGGCTCGGCATAGCCTCCCCCATCAACACCGACCCGGCCATGGCGCTGGGCACCTCACCCGTGACGCCGCTTGAGATGGCGGCCGCCTATGGCGCCTTCGCCGATGGCGGGACCCGTGTCGACGCCTACGCCGTGGAGAGGGTCACTGCGCCCGGCGGCCGGGTGATCTGGCGCCGCCCCGCCCGCGCCCCGATCCAGGTGATCTCCAACCCCGCGCTCAGCGAGATGAACCAGATGATGCGCACGGTGATCACCGAGGGCACGGGAACTCGCGCCGCCATCGCCGGCTACGACCTGGCCGGAAAGACCGGCACCACCACCGACAGCAAGGACGGCTGGTTCTGCGGCTTCACCGGGGGATTTTCAACCTGCGCCTGGATGGGCCGCGACGACGCCCAGCCCGTCCCCCACCTCGCGGGCGGCGGCCCTCCCGCCCAGCTCTGGCGGGCTTTCATGGTCGCGGCCCTGCATCGGTCCGGCGCCAGCGCGATCCCGGCCGGCCCACCGCCACAGGCCGCGGCGGCGGCCATCCCGCCCCTCATTGTCGCGCCAGCCGCCCCGGCGGCGGCCGCAGGGCCAGCGCCTGGGCCGCCGCAGGACATCTCAGACTCTCTATATTAGCGTCGATCCAACTGCAGGCGCCCGGGGCCCTTCATCCAAACCATCCCGCCTTCGCCAGATGGATTTCGCTGATCGTCTTGATGACCTCGCCGTCGCGACGCTCGACCTCGAGGGTCTCGATCACGCCCTGGATCGAGATGTCGTGGGCGTTCAGCGAGGCGGCGATCTTGCGGGCTGATCCGAAGTCGCTGGTGGTGGCGATGGTGATGTGCGGCAGATAGGGCGTCCCAGGCCTCAGGCACGCTTCGACGGGACCCGAGTGCAGCCGGTCATGCAGACGCAAGATGGCCCCGAAGCCTTCATCCGGGATCAGGAACACGTGGAAACGGCGTACGGTCGGCTCTGGAACGACCAGCGCTGAGCGCAGGTGAAAGCGGATCCGCGGCACGTCCTCAGCCAGGCCGCTGATGTGGGCGGCGAACGCGGCCGGCTCCATGTCCGCGCCGGGAAAAACCAGGGTGAACTTGGGCGGACCCGGCGAGCCGGTGCGCCGGCCGCGGATTTCCGTCAGCCAGGCGAGGTCGGTCTTGTCGAAATCCGGCCTGGCGACGACTTCCAGCGTGTCCATGTGCGCCTCCTGGCTGGCTTCAACTCTACGCCCCCGCAGAGCACAGCGGATAGCACCTGGCGCGACCGTGGACTGTCGGCGATCTGCCGCGCCGATCGTCCTATGATGCACTGAAGCATTCGGATCGCCGTACAGCACGGGGGCAGTCAATGTCGTTCCAGGCCTATCTCGACACCATCAAGGCGAAGACCGGCAAGGGGCCGGAGGAGTTCAAGGCGCTGGCGGCGGCGCGGGGGCTGCTCGGGTCGGGGATCAAGGCCGGCGACGTGACCGCATGGCTGAAGCAGGAGTTCGGGCTCGGCCAGGGGCACGCCATGGCGCTCTACGCCGTCTTCAAGGCGGAAGGCGCGCCGAAGCGAACGTCCGACGACCGGATCGACAGCCTGTTCTCAGGCGCCAGGGCCGCTTGGAGAGGGGCCTATGACGCGCTGCTGAATCAGGCGCGCGGTTTCGGTCCGGACGTGGACGCTGCGCCTACCGACACCTACGTCAGCCTGCTGCGCGGCACGAAGAAGTTCGCCATCGTGCAACCGGCCGCAGGTCACCTGGACCTTGGCTTCAAGCGCCGGGGAACGCCGGCGACGGACCGATTCAGCCCATCCGGGAGTTGGAACGCCATGGTCACCCATCGTGTGCGGATCGGTGCCGAAGACGAGATCGACGCGGGGGTGATCCTCTGGCTGAAGGCGGCCTACGACGAGGCTGGCTAGGTCCGTTCAGACTGCGTCCGGGGCGATGGGCGTGACCGCTTCCACGTCGGGATCGCGGGCGAAGTCGGCGGGGGCGATGAAGCCGTCGCCATTCCAGGCGATCTTGATGCCGATCGCGCCGTAGCAGGCCGCAGCGTATTCCGAACAGATGAAGTCGTGGGTCGGCTCCAGATGACCGGCCATGGGCTGCTTGATCAGACCCATGGCGATCCGCGCACCGATCTTGGCCACCTCGAAAGGCGAATAGGGACAGCCGAAACGATCCACGGCGAAGCGCGTCATGTCGGTGAACTTCTCGGTGGTGACCAGTTCGGCGAATTTGCGGTGGCGCGCGATCATCATGCGGCCCTTGTAGGGATTACGCACCCCTTGAGCGCCGTTCAGCTTGGCGCTGAGGGCGATGGCGCGCACGCCGGCGTTCTCGACGCTCTCGAGCACCAGGATTCGGTCGATCTCCTGCAGCCGCCAGATGAAGCCCACGTGGCTCCACAAGCTGCTGGTCGCCGTCTGGATCAACTCGGAAAAGGGCTCCGTCCCGGAGCACAGCAGGATGTCGCCGTTGCGGACGTCGTCCCGCGCGGCGAGATACGGCTTGAACGGCATCTTTTCAAACACGTCGCTGGCGATGGTCATCGGCGCTGCCTCCCGATTAGGGCCCCTGCGGCCGTGCGGACTTCAGCGTGCACCAGGGCGCGCGCTTCAACCAAGCCTTGTTTGCGACCGGCCCGTGGAATGTTCCTCGCCTCGGGTTCCCGCGCTTCTTTCCAGACGGCCATCGGTCGTCTAGCGTACGATCACACCAAGGGAGGACCGCAATGGCCAATCGCAGAGAGTTCCTGGGGACCGGCCTCGCCGTCACCGCCCTGCCGATCGCCGGCGTCCTGGCGTCCCAGGCCCATGCAGCGGCCGCCGCCGCGCCGGTCCAGCTCCACAAAGTCGTGCACGACGAGCGTTTCGCCGACAGCCGCGCCTTCGCCGATCGCGCCAGGCGACTGGGCGGCAAGACCCACGGCATTGAAGGCGATGTCACAGCCCTGTGGTTCAATGACCTCGATCAGCAGTGGCGCACAGCGCCGTCGGTGATCGGCGGCCTGACCAGCGCCGCGGCGCTGTTCTGCCTGGAACGCCTCGCCTGGGACCAGGGCCACCGCACGGTGTTCCGCGCCGAGCACACGCCCCTCGCCGGCGGCGGCTTCCGCCACACGGTGATTGGCGGTCAGGACCCCAAGGCCCTGGCGAAGGATCTGAAGACGGCCGGCGCCGCATGGCCGGTGCTGATCGCCCAGACCCTTCTGGGCATGCCCGCCGGCGCGCTCGCCGCGGCGCCCCTGCCCGGCCCGGTGAACACCCTGAAAGGCCAGTCCCAAGGGCCGCTGCTGGTGTCCTGGCTGATCGCGCCCAAGGCCTGAAGACCAGGCCGCTTGTCCCGGGTCTCACGGCGATGAGCGGCGTTTGCAAAATGCGCCGCGCCCATCCATCCCCCTCTGCTGACCCGCGCCAATGACCTCGCCCCCCGGCGTGAACGGCGCGGACTTCGCCGACGCGATCGCCGGATTCCAGGCGGCCGTGGGCAAGGACCGGGTGTTCACGTCGATCCCAATGGCATCCTTTCGGCTGGCCGCTACGGCGTCTGGCCAAAGCATCTGAGGCCTAGCTGATGAGCACCACCGACAAGCGCCTGAGCCGCGCCGCCCTGCCGCCCGGGATCGCCGCCGCCGACTTCGCCGACGTCATCGCCCAGTTCCAGGCGGCGATCGGCAAGGATTGGGTCTTCACCTCGGACGACGACGTCGCCCTCTACCGCGACGCCTATTCCCCCTTCTGGGGCGAGGGGGATGAGCGGGTGGCCTCCGCGGCCGTAGCGCCCGCCAATGTGGACGAGGTGCAGGCGATTGTCCGCATCGCCAACGCCCACAAGGTCCCGCTCTACACCGTCTCCACCGGCAGGAACCTGGCCTATGGCGGCTCGGCCCCCGTGATGAGCGGCTGCGTGGTGGTGGACCTGAAGCGGATGAACCGCATCATCGAGGTCTCCGAACGCAACGCCTACGCCCTGGTGGAGCCTGGGGTCAGCTATTTCGATCTCTACCGCTACATCCGCGAGAACAAACTGAAGCTCTGGATCGACTGTCCAGATCCGGGCTGGGGCAGCCTGATCGGCAACGCCCTGGACCACGGCGCCGGGTACACCCAGGTCCCCTACCGCGACCACTTTGACGCCCACTGCGGCATGGAGGTTGTGCTGGCCAACGGCGAGGTGATGCGCACCGGCATGGGCGCCCTGCCCGGCGCCAAGACCTGGCAGCAGTTCAAGTACGGCATGGGTCCGATCGTCGATGGCCTGTTCGCCCAGTCCAACATGGGTGTGGTGACCAAGATGGGCTTCTGGCTGATGCCGGAGCCGGAGGCCTTTCGCTCCATCACCGTGGCGGCGCCCCGTTACGAGGACATCATCCCCTTCATCGACATCATGTCGAACCTGACCTACGCGGGGGTGATCAGGTCACAGACCCAGATCGTCAGCCCGGTGTTCCACGGCGACCGGGACGCGGAGCTGAACGGCCTTCTCACCAAGCCCGGCGGCGGGGCGGCGGAGGAATACAACGCCTACGCCAAGGCCCGGAACCTGATGTTCTGGACCGGCCGCTTCACCTTCCACGGCCTGCAGGGCGTCATCGACGCCGAGGTCGCGCACGTGCGCGAGCGGTTCTCGGCCATCGCGGGCGCCACCTTCACCGATGGCCCCGCCTACCGCTTCCCCCTGACCGACGAAGAGATCGCCAAGGTCAACGATCCGGCGCCCCTCGGCGTGCCCAGCCTGAAGGTGTTCGGCCTGGGCCGGCCCCTCGACCGCTATGTCCCGGACGACGGGCATATGGACTTCTCGCCGGTGATCCCGATGACGGGCGAGGCGATCCTGGAGCTGATCCACACCTTCGCCCAAGCCTTCCACGAGATGGGCGTGACGCCTTCAGTGGGATGGCCTCAGTCGTACCACACGCGCACCCTGGTGGTGATCCACTCCTTCCCGATCACCCACGATCCCGAGCAGAACAGGAAGACCCGCGAGGCCTTCGCCAGGATGATCGACATCTCCGCGGCGCACGGCTGGGCGGAGTACCGGGTGCACGCCACCATGCAGGACAAGGCCATAGGCGCCTACGCCTTCAACGACCACGTGCTGCACCGTTTCCACGAGACCCTGAAGGACGCCGTCGATCCGAACGGCATCCTGTCCCCGGGCCGCTACAGCCTATGGCCCAAGCACATGAGGGAGGCCCGTCGATGAAGACGCTGGCGACGATGATGGCCGCGGTGGCGGCGTTGTGGACCGGAGCGGCCTTCGCCCAGGACGGGACCTCCGCCTGGAGCCTTTTCCACGCGGGCGACACCCGGGCCGCCGCGCCCATGGACGCCGGCAAGGCGGTGTTCCAGAACCGCTGCACCGCCTGCCATGGCGAAGGCCCGGACAAGCCGGGCACCAACGCGCTGCAGGCCAAGTACAATGGCGCCAAGCCCGCCCTGCTGGAGGCCCGCACCGACCTGGCTCCGCAGCTGGTGAAGTTCTTTGTCCGCAACGGCGTCTCGGTCATGCCGCCGTTCCGCAAGACCGAGCTCAACGACACGGAGCTGGACGCCCTGGCCGCCTACCTCTCGCACCAGGCGCCCAAGGCCGCCCGCAAGTCCAGGCGCTGACCGCCATGACCCTCCCCCCCGGCCTGAGCGCCAAGGATTTCGCCGACGCCATCGCCCAGTTCGCCGAGGCGGTGGGCAAGGAGTGGGTGTTCACCTCCGACGAGGACGTGGGCCTCTATCGCGACGCCTATTCGCCGTTCTGGAGCGAGCCGGACGAAAAGGTCGCGTCCGCCGCCGTGGCGCCCGACAGCGTCGAACAGGTGCAGGCGGTGATGAAGATCGCCAACGCCCACGGCATTCCCATCTATCCCATCTCCACCGGCCGCAACCTCGGCTACGGCGGCTCTGCGCCGGTCTATTCAGGCTCGGTGGTGCTCGACCTGAAGCGGATGAACCGCATCCTGGAGGTCTCCGAGCGCAACGCCTCCTGCCTGGTCGAGCCTGGGGTCAGCTATTTCGACCTCTACCGCTACATCCAGGACCGTGGCCTCAAGCTCTGGATCGACTGTCCCGATCCGGGCTGGGGCAGCCTGGTGGGCAATGCGCTCGACCATGGCGCGGGCCAGACCACCCTGCCCTTCCGCGACCACTTCCGCGCCCATTGCGGCATGGAGGTGGTCCTGGCCGACGGGGACCTTGTGCGCACCGGCATGGGCGCACTGCCCGGGGCCAAGACCTGGCAGCAGTTCAGCTACGGGTACGGCCCCTATGTGGACGGCCTCTTCGCCCAGTCCAACATGGGCGTGGTGACCAAGATGGGCTTCTGGCTGATGGCTCAGCCGGACGCCTACAGGGGCGGAGTAGTGCTGGTCCCCCGTCACGATGACCTGACGCCGATGATCGACGTCATGAAGAAGCTGCAGAACATGGGGATGTTCACCGCCACCACGGCGCTCGGCAGCCCGCTCCTGGAGCGGGCGCCAGGCGATCCCAAGCTGGCGGCCCTGATGTCCAAACCCGGCGGCGCCTCCATCGACGAACTCAACGCCTACGCCAGGGACAACAACCTGCCCTACTGGAGTTCGATCCTGAGGCTCTACGGGCCGGAGAAGGTCATCGAGGCGCAGTGGGAGTACGCCAAGGAGCAGTTTTCGGTGATTGAGGGCGTGCGGTTCGACGACGGGGTGAAGCTGAAATTTCCCCTGTCGGCCGACGAGATCCAACGGCTGGACAACAAGGTCTGGTTCGGGATTCCCAGCCTGACGATCTTCTCGCTGGGCGCACGCTCGCAATTCAACCCGACGCCCAATTCCGGCCACCTGTGGTTCTCGCCGGTGGTGCCCATGTCAGGCGAAGATATCTTCGAGGCCCGCCGCGTCTTCGCCGAGGCCTTCAAGCAATGGGACGTTCATCCGCTCGATTTCCCCGTGCCGCAGAGCTACCATCCCCGGACGTTCATCCTGCTTTACGGCTTTCCGATCACCCGGGACGTGGAGACCAATCGGAAGAACCGCGAGACCTTCAAGCGCATGGTCAAGCTGGCGGCCGAGCATGGCTGGGGCGAGTACCGCACAGCGCCTGCCTTCATGGACACGGTGGCGGACGCCTATTCCTTCAACAACCACGCCCTTCGCCGCCTCCACGAGACCCTCAAGGACGCGGTCGACCCGAACGGCATCATCTCGGCCGGACGATACGGCATCTGGCCGAAGCATTTGCGGCCCGCCGGGTGATAGATCCATTGGATTGGGCGACGGACCTTAGCCGTTAGTGAGGACTGCCATGGACAATCTGCGCGGCAAGGCCGCCTTCATCACAGGCGCGGCAAGCGGGATCGGGCTGGGGATGGCGCGCGCCTTCCTGGGCGCGGGCATGCAGGTGATGATCGCCGACATCCGGGCGGACGCGCTGGCGTCGGCGGCGGCTTCACTGGGCGGCGGCGAGGACCTGAAGACCGTCGTGCTCGACGTCACCGACAAGGCCGCCTGGGTCCAGGCGGCGGACGCGGCTGAGGCCGCCTTCGGCAAGATCCACCTTCTGTGCAGCAATGCCGGCGTCAACATCGTGGGGCCCACCCAGGACGCCACCGACGAGGACTGGGCCTTCTGCCTGGGCGTCAATCTGGGCGGCGCGATCAATGCGGTGCGCACCTTCACACCTCGAATCCTCGCCCACGGGGAAGGCGGCCACATCGTCATCACCGCCTCGGTCAGCGGCCTCTTCACCGGCGCCGGGACGGGAGTCTACGCCACGTCGAAGTACGCCCTGGTCGGGCTGGCGGAGTCCCTGCGCGCCGACCTCGCACCCCAGAACATTGGCGTCTCGGCCCTGTGCCCCGGGCCGGTGAAATCGGAGCTGTTCGAGAGCACCGCGGCGGTGCGACCGAGCGCCCTCGCCAGGAGCGGCGCCGTCTCCATCGTCCATCCCGGCGTCTCGCGCGAGGCGACCCCGATCTTCGCCACCGCTCCGTCCGGCGACGACATCGGCCAGCGGGTGCTGAAAGGTGTCCATCGCAATGACCTCTACATCATGACCCACCCGGAGATCCGGGGCGTGCTGGAGTCTCGCGCCCTGGCCCTGGTCAACGCCCTGCCCGACGAGCCCATCGACCAGGTGCGCGTCGCCGCCACCCAGATGCTGCTGAACGACGCCATCTATCGCGAACAGGCGGCCAAGCCGGCGCCGTGAGTCCCGCCCCCGCCTTGTCAACCCGTACGGCCGCCGGGCCGAGGGCGGAGCCCAACAATGGAGCCTTCCAATGGACACCTTCACCGGCAAAGTCGCCTTCATCACCGGCGGGGCGTCAGGGATCGGGCTCGGCATGGCCAAGGCCTTCGCCGAAGCCGGCATGAAGCTGGCGATCGCCGACATCCGGCCCGACGCGCTGGACCGGGCGAAACCGGTGCTCGAGGCGATGGGCGCGACGGTCCTGCCCGTCCGCCTCGACGTCGCCGACCGCGCGGGCTGGACGCGCGCGGCGGATGAGGCGGAGGCGGCGCTCGGACCGGTCAGTCTCCTTTGCAACAACGCCGGCGTCGCCCTGCCGCCGGGCCCGATCCCGGACGCCACCTGGGAGGACTGGGACTTCTGTATGGGGATCAACCTCTGGGGGGCGGTCAACGGCGTGAAGACCTTCGCGCGGCGGATGATCGCCCACGGCCAGGGCGGTCACATCGTCAACACCGCGTCGGTCGGCGGCCTGGTGGCCGGCGCCGGCGAAGGCCTCTACACCACGGCCAAGTACGGCGTGGCGGGCCTCACCGAGGAGCTGCGCAACGACCTCTTGCCGCACGGGATCGGCGTGTCCCTTCTCTGCCCCCGGCCCACCCTGACCGAGCTGTTCGCGTCCAGCGATGCGGTCCGGCCGGCCGACCTGCCCTCAGGCTATCACCGCGCCCAGGCGCCGGGCAGTGCGCCGGGGGAGCCGCCGCCGATGGTCCCCTTCGCCCTCCAGCCCGACGAGGTGGGCCGCCGGGTGCTGCGGGGGATCCGGCGCAACGACCTCTTCATCCTGACCCATCCGGAGTTTCGGGCGATCATCAAGGCCCGCTGCGACGCGCTGCTGGCGGCGATCCCGGAGGAAGACGTCGGCGACGCCCGGCGCGATTTCGCCAAGGAGATCAACCGCGACAAGATCTATGCGGGGCAGATCGCCAGCGGGGCGCCGACATACGGTTGACCCTGGTCCTCGTCGGGAACGAACCTCGCCAGGACCGCGAACAACGCCGCCGCCTCGATCGGCTTGGCCACGTGGGCGTCCATGCCGGCGTCGAGATAATGCGCCACCTGGTGGGCCATGGCGTTGGCGGTCAGCGCCACGATCGGCGTACGCGCCCTGCCGCTCGCGGCTTCCAGGGCGCGGATGGCCCGCGTGGCGTGCAGACCGTCCATCACCGGCATCTGGGCGTCCATGAGGATGAGGTCCCAGGCGCCCCCCTCCCAGGCTTCGACCGCCAGGGCGCCGTTGGCGACCACTACGGCGTCGACGCCGACCTGGTGCAGGAGGGTCCTGACCACCAGCTGGTTCATCTGGTTGTCCTCGGCGACCAGCACCCGCATCGTCCTGGACGCATGGACGGCGCCGGCCGTCTCCGGCGAAGGCAGAACGGCCGGCGCCCGCGCCTCGCCAACCCGCGGAAGCTTGAGCGTGAGGGTGAACACCGACCCGGCCCCCGGTGAACTGGTGGCCTCGATGGTTCCGCCCATCAGGGCGGCGAGCTCGCGGCAGATCGATAGTCCCAGGCCCGTGCCCCCGAATCGCCGGGTGGTCGAGGCGTCGGCCTGGGTGAACTTCGTGAACAGCGCAGCGAGCTTGTCAGCCGCAACGCCTTCGCCGGTGTCGGACACCGAAAGCTTCAGGCCGTCGTCCATGGCCTCGGCCCAGACCCGGATTTCACCGACGGCGGTGAACTTCAGGGCGTTGGAGATGAGGTTGTAGAGGATCTGCCGTATCCGCGTGGGATCGCCGCGGTAGGTCCCTTCCGCGCCCCTCACGTCGAGGCTGAAGGACAAGCCCTTGCTGTTGGCCTGGTGGGTGAAGGCCGCGTAGGCGCCCTGCATCACTTCGGCGAGGTCGAAATCGATGCTTTCCAGCTCGAGCTTGCCCGCTTCGATCTTGGACAGGTCAAGGACGTCGTTGAGGATCGCCAGCAGGGCCTCGCCCGACTGGCGCACCACATCGAGGCGCCCGCGCTGGGCCTCGCTCAGGGGCTCCATGGCCATGGCCTGGGCCATGCCGAGCACCCCGTTGAGCGGCGTGCGGATCTCGTGGCTCATGGGCGCCAGGAAGGCGCTCTTGGCGTCGGAGGCCACGTGCGCGTCACGCGTCGCCGCCACCAGCGCCAGATTACGCCGGCGTTCCCGGCGGATCAGCAGCGCCGCGGCCGTGGCCAGGGCGATGAACGCCACCACCAGAGGCGGCCGCGCGACATCCGCCAGATGAGCCGCAGGACTCTGCGGGCGCCAGGCGAGCCGAACGACAGTGCGGCCGGCCGCGTCCTGCACGGGCGTGCTGGCTTCTCCCGCCGGCGCCGACGCCCCGCCCGGGAGGATGTGCAGGTCCTCGACCAGATAGCGCCGGGCCATCCGCGCGACGAAGGCGTCGTCGATGGCCTCGCCGACCACGACGATCGGCGCCCGCGCGCTGGCTCGGGCGCCGCTGGAATGGTCCGCCTGCACCAGGGCCGCCGCCAGCAGATAGGCGCGGTCGCCGCGCCAGGCGACCGTGCCGGCGTCGATCTCGTGGGGCTCGGCGGCCGGAACGAGCCGGCCGGGGCCCCGCGCCGCTTCCCGCGCCCGGATCTGCTGGAGCATCGGCTTCAAGGCGGTGCTGAACGGGGCGAAACTCTTGGGATCGACGCGCCTGGTGCGATCGGTCGCGAAGATCGGATCACCAGCGCCGTCGAGCACGAAGGCCAGCTGATAGCCATCGATCTGCCAGAAGGACTGGCTGATGAACACCTCTGCCCAGGCCGGTTCGAACCGGGTGTCCAGGCGTCTGACGGCGTCGTCCCAGATGGTGTTGACGATCATGCTGCGCCGGACTTCCTCGGCCCGCAGTTTCAGGCCGTTGGAAACCAGCCGCACCTCCCGCGCCCGCGACGCAGCGTCGATCCGCGCGCCGGCGGCGTGGACACCGAAGACCAGGGCCGGGACCAGGACCAGCATGCCGGCCAGGATCGCAATGTCGGCGATGCGGGGCATGGCGCGGCAGGCGCGTTCCACCGATATGCCGTGCGCCGGCGACATGGACGCTCCTCCACCAATCCCGTTGATCCGGCGGGAAGCCCGCCTGTGCGCGCGCATCCTCGCGCCGGGGCGATTGAGCGGGAGTGAACACAGGGGCTTCAGGACGATTGGTCGCAGGTGGCGCAGCGCGGCGCCTTCGATCAAGATGGCGGCTGAAGCGATCGGGGAATGACCATGCGCATCAGCGGATTGCTGGCGGCTTTCGCCCTGTTGCTGACCCCGGCGGCGCTGGCGGCGGACGCGCCGTCGAACCTCGCTGTCGGCGCCATCTGCTCGGCGGAATCCAATGCGCCGCCCACGGGCGGCACACGCCAGCTGGTGAAGTTGCCGGGCGTGGGGACCGGCGGCTTCGCCATCGCCACGCGTAATCCCGAAGCCCAGGTCTGGTTCGACTACGGCATGCAGCTGGCCCACGCCTTCTACCACGCCGACGCCAAGGCGGCGTTCCAGAAGGCCCAGCAGCTCGATCCCGCCTGCGCCATGTGCGTCTGGGGCGAGGCCTGGGCCGCCGGGCCCACCATCAACTACGACATCGAGGCGGCCGACCAGAAGGCGGTGGCGGTGCTGGCGGCCAAAGCGGCGGGCCTGGGCGGCGGAGAGTCGGCCAAGAACAAGGCCCTGATCGCGGCCCTGAAGCTGCGCTACGCCTCTCACGACCTGGCCGCGGACCTCGCCTTCACCCGGGCCATGGACGCCTTGTCCCGGCGGTATTCGGACGACGATGAGATCGCCATCCTAACCTCCGACGCCTGGCTGATCCCCGCAGCCAACCACCAGGACGATCAAGGGGTGGCGCGCGCCGTCGCCGTGCTCGAGCCCGTGCTGAAGCGCCATCCCGACAACACCGGCGCGATCCACTTCTACATCCACGCCACCGAGTGGAACGGCGAGGCCGCCGTGGCGCTGCCCTACGCCGAGCGGCTGGGCGCCCTGGCGCCCAACGCCAGCCACCTGGTGCACATGGCCTCGCACACCTTCTTCCGCGTGGGCCGCTACGAGGACGCGGCCGTCTCCAACGCCAAGGCCATCGGGGTGGACGGCGCCTATCTGCGGGCCGCCCACGACGCCACGCCCCAGGGCAAGGTCCCCTATCACGCCCACGACCTGCGCTTCGGCCTCGCCGGCGCCCTGGCGTCGGGGGACGCGCCGCTCGCCCTCCGGCTGGCCGACCACACCTGGTTCGCCTTTTCAGGGCCCTTGAAGACCGGCGAGGGATCGCAGGGCGTGTTCGGCTCGGCCTACGCCGTCTATGGCCGCTATGCGCCGGACCGGGCCCTGGCCCTGCCCGAGCCCGGCAAGGCCGCGCCGCTGGCCGGGGCCCTGCGCCACTATGCCCGCGGCGAGGCTTTCGCGGCCAAGGGCGACCTCGGGGGCATCAGGGCCGAGGCGGCCCTGATCAACGCCTCCGACAGCGCCTTCGCGGCCATGAAGAACGACGCCCGCCCCGTGACCAAGGCCGTGGTTCAGATCGCTCGGCTCACCCTGGAGGGCCGAGCCGCGATGCTGGAGGGCCACCCCCTCGCGGCGGTCGACGCCTATCGCAAGGCGGCGCGGATCCAGGACGACGCGCTCTCCGGCGGCGACTACCAGGACCCGCCGCAGTGGTGGTTTTCCGAGCGGCGCAGCCTCGCGGCCGCCCTGCTGTCGGCTGGCCGGCCTGAGCAGGCCGCGACCGAGGCCAGGAAGGCGTTGAAGTCCTGGCCCATGGAGCCCCTGACCCTGCAGGTCCTGGCCCAGGCGGAGACCGCGCAGGGCAAGCCCGCCGCGGCCGCCCGCGACCTGGCCGCGGCCCGGGAGGGCTGGCGCGGCGGCCCGGTGCCCCTCGCCCGCCTCTAAGCGAAAAGCCTTACGCGGCAAGGGCCAGCGCGGCGGCGGCGCATCAGGGCGCCCAGGCCGCCGAAGCCCGTAAGCAGCATCGCCCAGGCGGATGGCTCGGGGATGCCGATGGGGCCATCGACCAGGCCCAGTGTGACGTCGTCGAGGGCGAAGGGCTCCGTCGAGGTGAAATCCGCCAGCGTCAGGGAGGCGCCCTGCCCTGGATTTTGGAAGCCTATGAATTCATTTTGGAAATTACCGGACGTCTGGACCGTTCCGAGGAGGTCCTCCAGCTGGGTGTCGGGGTTGTAGGCGTAGAAGGTGGCCGTCACCGGCGCGGCGCCGGTGACAAAGGCGCCGAAGAAGGGCCAGGAGATGTCGATCTCAGGCTTGGTCCTGATCTTAAAGTCAGAGTTCACCTGCAGGACGTTAGGCCCTGATACGGCGGGAAAATCCGGCGTTCCGATCTGGACGGTGCAGCTGTCGCAGCTGAAGTCGGTTTCGATGCCCGTGCCGGGGCCGAGGCCGAAGGGTTCGGACGGATCGTCGAACCCGAAGACGTACTGGTTGCCCGTGACGGTCTGCGCCTGCGCCGCGCCCGCCGCCAGCAAGGCGACCGCTAGCGCGGCGACCACCGGCGCGCCGTGATTTTGCGACCACATGTTCCGACCTCACCGGCAAGTCCCGTGCGATCCAGAATAGCCGCTGCGGGCGCGGCCGTCTTGAGCTTGATCAAACCGCGCGCGGGAGGGGCCGCCCTGACTATGCGCCCGTATCGCCCCTGCTATTGTCGCTTGCGTCGTAGGCCCAAGCCGGCGGATCGTCCGGCGGGCTGAACGGGAGGGAACACCACATGCTCATCGGCAAGAGCGGCTTGCGCCGCGACCGGCTGGACCATCTGAAGGCGGTGATCGAGGGCGACATCGCGCGGGGGCGCTACCACGGCGCGGTGGTCTGCGTCGGACGCCATGGCGAGCTCGGCCTGCACGCCGCCATCGGCCACGGCTATCGCGAACAGCGCCATCCGCTGAACACCGACTCCGTCTTCAGCCTGTTCTCGGTCACCAAGGCCATCACCAACGTGCTGGTGTTCCGGGCGGTGGAACGCGGCGAGCTCGCCTTCACCACCAAGGTCGCCAGCATCATCCCCGAATTCGCCGGCGGCGAGCGGGAGAAGCTGACCATCTACAACCTGATGACCCACTCCACGGGTATGCCCAGCGTGTTCTCGCCCAAGCCCGGCATGTACATCGATCGCCTGGACGAGATCGTCGCCGCAATCTGCGAGACGGTCCATTCCAACGAGCCGGCCGGCGAGAAGGTCAACTACTCCCCCATGGTCGCCCACGCCCTGATGGGCGAGATGCTCCAGCGCACCGACCCCAAGGGCCGCCGCTATCGACAGATCGTGCAGGAGGATGTGTTCACGCCGCTCGGGATGACGGACTCGTCCGTGGGCCTGCGCAAGGACCTGCGCGAGCGCAAGATCGTGCCGGATTTCCTCAGCCCCATGCCGATGACCCACCCCGGCCATTCGGACCTCGGCCCCAACGGAGCCTTCGAGGAGGAGGACGCCGAGATGCCCTGGGTGGGCGTCGCGTCCACCGCCCACGACATGTACCGCTTCGCCGAGATGCTGCGCCGGGGCGGCGAGCTGGACGGCGCGCGCCTGCTGTCGCCGGCCATCCTCGACCAGGCCACCCGCAACCGCACCGGCGACAAGCCCAACGAGCTCTACATGGGTCTGGCCCTCAGCCGCGGCTGGACGCCCTACCCCGCCTATATCGGCATCGGCTTTTCGCTGAGGGGCGAGGCCATCTGCCACCACCAGTTCGGCACCCTGACCACGCCGCGGACCTTCGGCAACCACGGCGCGGGATCGACGGTCTTCTGGGTCGATCCCGAGCGCGACATGAGCTTCGTCTGCCTGACGGCGGGCGTCATGGACGAAGCCGACAATATCGAACGCTTTCAAAGGCTGTCCGACATCGCGGCCTCGGCGGCGGCGTGATGGACGCGGATCGGGTTTCAGCGATGGATGATCTTCTCGCCTCCTTCCCCCTCGACGGGGGAAAGGTCGGGGATGGGGGTGTATGCCCTGGCTTCGGACTGGAGGCGCTGATGGCATTGGCGCCGACCTTGGGCCTAGCGGAATCGCATCGGCCACACCCCCACCCCTGCCCCTCCCCCATCGAGGGGGAGGGGAAGCCATGGGCGACCTCGCCAGCTCGTGCATCCGGCAGCCTGTCATGAGCCTTCAGCC